>CESF01312469.1_pt1 | contig 11746 bp, 15 predicted proteins | sample 356331 | NCBI WGS metagenome assembly CESF01 (sample SAMEA2621779, study PRJEB7988) | marine metagenome | biome: marine biome (ENVO:00000447); feature: surface water layer (ENVO:00002042); material: "saline water (ENVO:00002010), including plankton (ENVO:xxxxxxxx)" | depth 5 m
GTATTATTTATTACGATTGGATTTGCATTAAATGCACAATATTATTCGATTACTTATGTTAACGTACCCCCTGAAAATCAGGCTGAATTTGCAAGCATAGAGACTACTTATTGGTCAAAAGTTGCAAAAGCAGCAATAGATGCTGGTAAACAATCATCTTGGGGTCTTGTAGCAGCAGTTGGAGGAGTTCCAAATGGTTGGACTCATGCATTTATAAATGTATATGAGACAGCGGAAGATCTTGCAAACTCTTCATCCAACTGGGATTCTAATTCTGTTCTAGGAATTGATGCATCTTTACTAAACACTGTAAAGCTAACCGATGGTGGTTTTAGTTTTCAAAATTGGGCAGTACAAACATCTTTGAGTGCTGGAGAGAGAACTTCTGAAAGTGTAACGGTATGGAATTTTGCTAGACCTAAAAATTTAGCTGGTTTTATAGATGAAAACAAAAACCTTTGGAAAAAACAATTTGAGAGTGACATGGGTGGTAGAATAAGTTGGGGAGTTGGTTTAAAGCTTAATAATAGAAGTCAGGATTTATCTTCAGTTATGACTTGGGATAGATATCCTTCTTTAGCGGACGCTTTAAAAGCATTAAATAATTATGGTGGGCAATTACCAAGACAGTCTAAAATGCAGGAATATGATCCTGAAGGTTGGACTGCTCAAGTTATTGTATCAGATATTATGTGGATAGATTAAATTTTTATCGACTTACGAAAAAAACCCCAAGGAAACTTGGGGTTTTTTAATTAAATTAATAATGCGAATGCCATAATAATCATTAAGGCATTCTCAATAAAAGTTGCCTCAGTCATTGGAAGCTTTAGAGTTGTGCCCAAACATGCGCAACTTATTGATTTTTTATTCAAAAGTGTTTGAGTTACACCAATAGATGTAATACCAAGAGCGATAATTGTTATTATTAAAGCAAGATCAACTTCAATTCTTGTTAAAAACAGTATTCCCAATAATATCTCTATGAAAGGATATATAGTACCATATAATGGTAATTTTTTTGCGAGCGGATCATACATTCTAAATGAAGTTGAAAATCCCTTGACATCAAGAATTTTAAAAAAGCTAAAAATAATATAGAATAGTCCCATAAAATCTAGCATTGCATTAGTTGAATTCCAATTTTTAAAATTTAATAATAAGCTCGTAATTGATATATATGTAAGAATTATAAATAAAGGCTTAAGTTGTTTAACCTTACTCATTTTAATTTTCCCGTTGTTTGGACTACTAGCTGTTCTTACTTTATATTTTGGTGGTAAGGAATCAGATATTAATGAAAAGCTAATAGGACTCTTAGAGTAAATAATCGCTTCACCTTTAGTTAAATCTACATGTGCTTTATAAACTCCATCTAATGAACTTAATTTATCTTCTACTGATAATTTACAACCATTACAAGTCATTCCGGATATACTAAAGATGCTTTTCATCCCATAAAATTACCTAAATTTATAATTATATGACTAAAACAAGATCAATACTACTTATTCTCTGTCTATTTTTTCTGAATTCTTGTAGTGTTCACACTTTTACCTATGGAGATGGTCCAAGTGAGAATTTTAAAAAAACTGTAAAACAAAATAATTATGTTGGAGGTTTTATTTCTGACGGTACTCCTAAATTAGAAGAACTTAATGATCTAAAAAACTATAAATTAATTGTTAAACACACTTTTTGGGATGGTTTAATATCGGTTTTTTCATTTGGTCTATACACGCCCACCACTATTATTATAATCAGGTAATAATTAATTGATTTTAAATAAATTATAAATTAAACTTCAACTATAGATTTATATGAAAATTTATTGTTTTTTGTGAAATTAAAGTCAATCTTACCCACAAAAACACCATTAGATCCAACTTGATTAATTATAACTTCTTCACCTAAAGAATTATTTAATATTAATGGTTCTTTCAAAAGTGTATGAGTATGTCCACCGATAATTAGATCAATATTAGATGTTAATTTAGCAAGTTGTGTATCACTAATCTTATTATCTCGATATTGATGACCTAAATGTGATATGCAAATGACTAAGTCACACCCTTTTTCATACTTTAGTTTTGATGATATATCCTTTGCCACATTTACTGGATCATAATATTTAGTTTCACCGAATAACAAAGGGCTTACAAGTCCTTTAAGTTCAATACCTAAACCAAATACACCAATTTTTATTCCTTCTTTGTTATAAATTTTGTATTTATTTATTAGCCCCTCTAATTCAGTATTAGTAAAATCATAATTTGAGCTTATAAATTGAAAATCATTATTTAAAATATTTTTTTTGAAGGTTCTTAACCCAGCGTCAAACTCATGATTTCCGATAGTTGCCGCGTTGTACCCCATCTTCTTCATTAAATTAAGTTCTAATTCACCTTGAAAAAAGTTAAAGTAGGGTGTACCCTGAAAAATATCACCGGCGTCAAAGATCAATGTATTAGGATTATTAACAATCAACTCCTCAAATAGACTAGCCCTTTTTGCAAATCCTCCTTTATTCGGATAAAGATTGTGATTTGAGGGAAATGGTTCAATTTGACTATGGACATCATTGGTATGAAGAATTGTAATTTTAATATTTCTAGAATTCAAATTACATGAATTCAGTCCCATTACTGAAAGGGATGCTAGGCCAGAATTATATATGAATTTCCTTCTATTCATCTCTTGAAAAACGATTATCAATTTTTGATGAAAGATAAATGTTGGATCTAGTATAATCAATAAATGCATCTCTAAGAGAATAGCCAAGTCTATACACCTCAGTATTTTTATTAAAGAAAAACATATTATCACCTCCAGTTAATAGATAGTCATTTGTAGCTATGTAATATTTCTTTGTGGGTATAATAAGACTGTTTTGAACTAAAACTTCATTTCCATTAATTGTTAATCCAGAAAATGGATGAGGTATTTTTTCACTCTTAAGAAAAGATACTATTTCATATATGGAATTTCCATCCATTTCAACAATCACGATTTCATTTTCAAATGGTAGTATTTCATATGCATTAGTTAGCCTGACCTCTCCTTTTGGAAGCGATGCTCTGATTCCTCCATGATTTTGAATTACAAAGTCAATATTTTTATTTTCTTGATATTTAAAAACTGAATCAGATTGAATAAATATTATATCAGAAATTAAGTTTCCGAGTGTTGAGTTGAACTTTTTAGGGCTAAAATCTCCTTTAGTATATAATCTGTCAGAGAATCCAATAATATTGTCTAAGCTAACGTCGATGGAATCTTTATAAATACTAATTACATCAGATATCATTTCACTTTCTGGACCAATTAATTCAATTCTAGAATAGGATATTGAATTTAAGTTAAGGTCGCCACAACCAATTAAACTAAATGATATTAGGATAAATGTTATTTTAAAAACTTTATTCAAAAACTAGGAATGTTTGGAGAAAAGGATCAGTAAACCAGCGAGCATTAGTATAAAAACTATAAATCCAATAAAGAAAATTAAAGATTCCATACTTTAATTTACAGAATTTTAATGAATTTTCAATAGTTTTAGATATACTTTCGATTCAATATTATGAATGAAACTGAATTCTTCAGATTAATTTTCACAGTTATATTTATTGTATTAGCACTTAGATTCCTGCTAAAAAAAAGAAGATAATTATTATTAAACTATAATATTTTTTCTTCATGTTTATTATATTTGATCATAATCATAAAACATATAAAAATGAAAAAATTAATATTTACAATATTAGCCTTTCTAGTTACTTTCTCATCTTTCTCTCAGAGAGATCCTGATGAAACATATCTTTCTGCATTTGTGTATACTCCAAAAGATGGTATGCGAGAGAAGTTTGAAGCAGCTGCTGCTAAAAAAACAGAGATGTTTAACAACAAAGAAGGTAGTTACATAATAACTTATCGAATTCTAAGTGGCCAGGATGAAGGCTCTTATTTAAGACTTTTAATATTTCAAAATTCATCTAATTATAATAATTTGTTATCAGATGACGAAGGTAACTATTGGGAAAAGAATGTTGCACCGTATGTAAAGAGTGCATCTGGAATGCAAACTTGGCAACTTTTAAGTTGGGCTAATGTAGGTGAGGATGGTCCTCCACCTAAATTTCTAGAGAGGTCATTATGGGTAAGTAAACCAGGTCAAGATGACAATGTCAGAAAGACAATTTATAGATCAGGCCAAGTACTAGATAAAATTATGTCAGGTAATACATTAAGAAGAGCTTTTCAATTAGTGTCTGGAGGTAATCCGAACACATATGCTTCTTTTAGAGGATTTAATGAATACCCTCACTGGGGAAATTCAGAACAAACTTTTGAAGAAATCTATAATGATTTATTCGGTTGGAGACAATACGAACATGATATGAAGGCGACTAATAATTCACTATTAGATTGGGGAAGAAATGTTATTACACTTCAGAGAGTGGACACTATGCTGCCAAGTGATATAAGAAATCAAATAGGTAACTAATAGATTAAACAAACATTACTAATTTAAAAGGCTCCAATTGGAGCCTTTTATAAATAAGAAAGAGCTCAAACGAGCTCTTTCATCAAACAAAATAATTAAATAAACTATTCTGGAAGTACTACGTTATCAATTGCATGTATAACTCCATTAGATGTTTCAACATCTGCGATTATCACTTTTGCTTTACCACCTTGGTTGTCCTTAACATACACACTACCTTCCCATAATTTTAAAGTTAGATCCGTTCCTTGTAAAGTTGTTACTTTGAACTCACCATTATTATCTTTAATTGCTTTCACAACATCACCTGACATAAATTTACCAGCTACTACATGATATGTGAGAATTGATTGTAAGGTTTCTTTATTTTCAGGCTTTAATAAGTTGCCAACAGTTCCTTCAGGAAGTTTAGCAAAGCCATCGTTTGTTGGGGCAAAAACTGTAAATGGACCTTCCGATGAAAGTGCATCAACTAATTCACCTGCTTGAACAGCTGCAACTAAAGTTGAAAAGTTATCATTTGATATAGCAGTCTCAACTATATTCATCTCATCAGAATTAGAAGAAAGCATAAGACTTAAAATTGAATACTTGATTAAGTTAATTATCATTATTTATTATTTTAAAATTTCATCAAAAGTTTAATTTTAATTTCTCTAGTAAAAAGAATAACTCCTGTTTAACTTTTATTTAATAAATGTTTTAACATAATTTTAAATATCATATATTGATAATCAATGATTTACGCTATCAGGCTTTTTATATATTTTATTTTTTTCTTTTTTATAGCATGTGATAAAGAGGAAGATAAAAAAGATGTTTTTGTAGACACTCTTGAATTTTCTGAGCTAGGCAGTGATGGCCCATACTCATATGGAAAAACTTATCAAGGAAGAAATGGATACTCAACATATTATCCCGGAGATATTCCTATAATATTGAGTGTTCCACACGGTGGTGATATTTCACCAGCTGAAATAGCAAATAGAACTTATGGAGTTTCTGTAACTGATTCCAATACAATTGAATTAGCAATGTCAATAAGAAGCTACTTTTATTCAACTTATGGGATTAGGCCATATGTTGTTATTAACAATCTTAAGAGAACTAAACTCGATGCTAACCGAGACAAAACAGAGGCTGCTCAGGGAAATATATATGCAGAAAGAGCATTTGACGAATTTCATTTTTATATAGAAAATGCTAGAGAAGAAATAATTACAAATTTTAATACAGGCATTTTATTTGACATTCATGGTCATGGTCCTAATCCTGACGGGTTTGTTGATATTAGAACATGGATTGGATACCTTTTAAGTGGTTCTGAATTAGATGAATCGGATGAGTTTATAAATGAGAATATATCAATTGATCAGACCAGCCTATCCAGTTTAGTTCAGTATTCATCTCAACCATTATCAATTATTATTAGAGGTGAGAAAAGTCTAGGTTCAATTTTTGAAAAAAAAGGATATGAAGCATTACCTAGTTCCTCAAGTCCAAGTCCACAGGGTATGAGATATTTTAGTGGAGGATTCAACACCCAGCTTTATGGTACTAATAAAAATTATAATTTTAGTGCAATTCAACTAGAATTTCCTTATCCTGGTATCAGAGACTCAATGGATTCATGGGATACATTTTCTAAAATATTTGTAGAAATAGTAAATGAATATTTAATTCATAATTTAAATATTGATCTTAGTTCAAATTAAGTTTATTAAAATTATGATGTATATACATTAAATTTATAACTTTAAAATTATAAATAAATTAAATGAATACTTGGCTTAAGCCTTATATATTGTGGACTAAACTTATTCCTTTGGCTTTTATTATTTCTTGTAATAAAGGTGAATCAGGGTATGGTAATTCAGATTCTGCATCTATTGAGCAATCTACTGATTCCTCAGATTCAAATATTGTGAATAATCCTATACAGGAACTTCCATCTGGTACATTTGTTTTTAGTGTTTCAGCATCTAATAATACTAATTATTTAATTTCTGTGACTGATAGTTCTGGCTCAATTTTTGGAAATGATCCAACATTAAGGGTAAAAGAGTTAGATAATCTAACATTTTATGTAGATTCACCTGGTCACCCTTTTTATTTGAAGACAACTAATGGAACAGGCAGTGATAATCAAATCTCTAATGTTACAAACAATGGAACTGATTCTGGAACTGTTTCTTGGTCAATACCCTCAGGAAGTGAAGGAACTTATTACTATCAGTGTTCAGTTCATGAAAATATGTACGGTCAATTAATTGTTGAAAAATGATTGACAATATTGATTTTAAAGAAATTCTTACTGCAGGTATGATTTTGTTTGCAGTAATTGATATCATAGGTGCTACACCAATTGTAATATCACTAAGAGAAAAAGTTGGTAGAATCGAATCAGGTAAAGCAACAATTGTCTCGATGACAATAATGATCGGTTTTCTTTTTATTGGAGAAGAAATACTTAACCTAATAGGCATTGATATCAATTCATTTGCAGTCGCCGGTGCAATTGTTATATTTTTTATTGCGCTAGAAATGGTTCTAGGTATTACAATTTTTCAAGGAGATGAACCTGAAACTGCATCAGTAGTACCTATAGCTTTCCCTATAATTGCTGGTGCTGGTACTTTAACGACTTTATTGTCTTTAAGAGCAGAATATCAGTTAATAAATGTTATTATAGCAATTGTTATAAACTCCTTAATTGTCTACATAATACTTAAGTCATCAAATAAAATTGAAAATTTTTTAGGTAAAAACGGTATTGGAATTATAAGAAGAGTATTTGGAATTATTCTTCTTTCAATCTCTGTCAAGCTTTTTTCAACTAATATTAGCCTAATTGTTTAATGAAGTATTTTAAGTTGATTACCATATATTTTATGTCAATTGCATATACATATGTTGGTTTTAGGCACTTTATCGATCCAGATTTTTTTTTGGCAATAATGCCAAACTATCTTTCTATGCATTTGTTTTTTGTTTACTTGACTGGTGTAATGGAATCAGTTTTTGGTATTTTATTGGCTTTTAATAAGACAAGAACATTTGCATCATATGGAATTATAGTATTACTAATTTCTGTATTTCCTGCAAACTTGCATCTAGTTGAAAGTGAGTTATCTCAGTCAGTTTTAAATGTTACAAAAGACCAAACTATCATAAGACTCCCATTTCAAGCATTATTTCTTCTTCTTGCATATTGGCACTCAAAAAATAATTAATTTTAAGTATGAACAGTTTCTTTAAATGGCATGATAAGATGATATGGAAAATCTCAAAAGAATTTAAATTGAGTAAATATCAGGTTCTCATCCTTACATGGCTTGAGGGAATTTTAATTGGTGTAATAATTTGTAAGTTTATTTTTTGACTTCAATAACTCCTTCAAAAACAAGTTTAGCAGGACCAGTTATACTAATTTCTTTATACTCTTTATCAGAAGTATTAAACTGAATATTTAAATCACCACCTTTACATTGCATAGTAATATTACTACTATTTGTCTTTCCTAGGAAATTCATGCATATTGCGGATGCAGTTGAACCAGTTCCACATGCTAGCGTTTCATTTTCAACTCCTCTTTCATATGTTCTAATTTTAAAATGATCATTAGAAACCTTTTCAATAAAATTTACATTTACACCCTCTTCTTCATAAAGCTCATTATACCTGACTAATCTTCCTTCCATATTCACATCTAATTTATCAGTGTCACTCTTTTCAATTACTAAATGAGGTGATCCAGTATCAAGCCAAGTGCCATATGAATTACTGACTATATCAGAGTTTACTTTCATTTCCATTTTAATAAGTCCATTACCTAATATTTCAGCATTATGTATACCATCAAAAGCATGAAATACTGTTTTTTTATTAATAATATCTTTATTATAAGCAAATAATACCGCACATCTCGAACCATTTCCACATAATGATCCTAAATTTCCGTCAGAAGTATAATGAAGAATTTCAAAATCGGAATTACTTGACTCTTTTAAAATAATTAGACCATCGGCTCCAATTCCAAAATTTCTATCACACAGATCACGAATTAATGACTTGTTATCATTGATTAGGTTTTTTCTATCATCAATTACGATAAAATCATTTCCTGCACCGTTGTATTTACTGAAATTAATTTTCATAAAGGCGCAAATCTAAATAAATAAAATAATACTTTAATAGTGTAAAGCTATTATTTTCCGTTTTGAATAGGTTCTGTATTAGGCATCATCTTATTAAGTACAAAATACACTGGACAAAACTTTGTAAAAGGACTTATAATTTGAAGAAAACCAACACCTACTGCTAGATAAATAAGATTTGTATTAATAAATATTGATCCTGCTACTGAAATAAGGTATGTCATACCTACAATTGCATCGTGAGCTCTAATTTTTGAAATATTTTTTTCCATTTTTTTAAATTAAACATTACCTCTTTTAGCCCCGTATAATAATATACCCATGGTTAACAAATTTGCAAGAATTACAGGAATAGGGGCAGTAGGTTTTCCTGATATTCCGAAGATTAAATCTGGTAGTGCTAGAAATCCCATAATAACAAATAGGAGAAATGACAGTCTTCTAAGTGCAGATAAATTTTTTATTGATAATGAGCCAAGAATGAGACATATAATACCAATTATAACCGAGCTCAAAACAAAAGCAAAAGTTTCGAACATCAATACTGCATCTTTACTTATTTCTGAACCAAAGGTATCTGCTAGCAGCATAGTCTTAATATCAACAGAAAACATTGATAAAATTAATGGCGCAACTTGAAAAAGAAGAAGTATGCTTACTACAATAAATATAGTTTTAATCCTCATATCTAAATTTACTTAAAATAACGATAAATTCCCATAAAAAATATGTCTGAATTTTGTCATCTAGTCATAAATAATATTTCGAATCTCTCCCCAAGTAACAAGTTTTATACCCTCATCTTTTAGCAGTTGTTTTATCTCTTTAGATTTAAACACATCATAGTCGAGTTGTCTCCATAGCGAACCATATTCAGGATGGTCTACTGTTACAGCCTTAAGTTCCTCGTTATCATATCCCAGATGAAGAAGAAATACGTTTAGCCCTGGTTGTAAAGATTTAATTTTATTTGAATATAATTTATACCAATCTTCATATTTGTATATATCATTTACTATTAATGAATTTGCAATATCAACACCCGCTGCATTTTCTATAAAAGTTCTATCGGCTCCAGGATAAAGCATATAAATATCATTAACAGGAACAATATATTTAGGCATAGGAAATTCTTCGTCAAATAAATTTAGGCTTCTTGACTTAGTTACCATGGAAACAAGTTTATTTTTATGTCCAACCTCTATGTAAACCCTCCATAAATGTTTATTCACAGCTAATGCTCCCATATGAGTGTCTATATGTGTAGGGTTTATTCCAATTAATCTGGAAAAGTCAATTTGAGCTTGGAGTTCTTTTCTAACTTCTTCAGGATCTGCATTAATATTAACATCACCTGTATTATCGAAAAACTCATTTTCATTATTAATCAAGGATTTAATTTCATTTGATGATGATACACCTCTCCACTTATAATTTTTCCACTCTGCCGTTAAAGTCAAATGTAATCCCAGATCATATTTGGGATGTTTTTTATGAAATTCGGCAACTTCTTTAATCCATGGAGATGGTATCATTGCACTCCCAGAGTTTATGACATTATTTAGATACCCATCAAAAGACGCAATATTAACTGAATGTGAAACTCCAATATCGTCACCATGAATAATTAATAGTTTTGAATCACTATCATAACCAAGTCTTTCAGCTATATTGTTTATCTGAGAATTGATATTAATTGAATAAAAAATTGATAAAAAAAGAATTAAATATTTCATAAGTGACTGGTTTTAATATAATATAAGTATATTTTAAATAAATTCATTAGAATGAAAAAATTTATAATTTCATTTATATTGCTTTTAATCTGTTCATGTCAATCAACTGAATCAGAAAATAATATTGCTATTGTTATTCATGGTGGAGCAGGTACAATACTCAAGGAAAATATAACTCCAGAATTAGAGGCCGCATATATAGCTAAATTAGAGGAGGCAGTTATGATCGGTTATGACATACTAAAAGCGGGAGGAACAAGTCAATCAGCAGTTAAAGAAACAATACAAATAATGGAGGACTCTCCATTATTCAATGCAGGAATTGGAGCAGCTCTAACTAATGAAGAAACAGCAAGTCTAGATGCTTCATTTATGGAAGGGAAAAACCTTAATGCTGGAGCAATAGCTGGTTCAAAATATATCAAGAACCCCATAAATGCTGCAATCTCTGTAATGGAAGATTCACCTCATGTTTTACTTTCTTCTGATGGAGCTGATGAATTTGCAATCAAAATGGGTTTAGATACTGTCCCTAACTCATATTTTATAACAGAGAGAAGATTAAATTCAGTTAGAGAAGCAAAAAAAGATGACATGGTCTCATTTGAAGATAGCTATATCAACGACTCAAAATATGGAACGGTTGGTTGTGTTGCAATTGATAAAATAGGAAATATATCAGCTGGTACTTCAACTGGAGGTACAACAAACAAAAGATGGGGAAGGATAGGGGACGTCCCAATAATAGGGGCAGGAACGTATGCCAATAATGACTGTTGTGGTATTTCAACTACGGGATGGGGAGAGCATTTTATAAGAAATGTTGTAGCATACGATATAGCTGCACAGATTATTTATGATAATAAAACAATTAAAGAGGCATCAATTAGATCATTAGATAAAGTAACAAAAACAGGTGGTGATGGTGGTGTAATAGGACTTGATAATGAAGGGAATATATCAATGGAGTTTAATACAGCCGGAATGTACAGAGCATCTGTAGATAAATACGGACGGGTAACAATTAAAATTTACTCAGATTAATCTGAGGGTCTATAGACCTTTCTTTTGCTAAGATTCATCAATACTTTACTTTTTGAGTAAAGAAGTGGAAAAAAGCTATCATTTGCCCAATCCTTGTATAAATTTTTATAAAATTTGCTATTAGGATTACCACTTTGTCCAGGTGAATTAGTTGCAAAACTATTATCCCAATCTTTTGTATTAATTACAACTCTAAAACTACCGCCAGATCTTTGATTTAATTCACTTGATGTAGAACCTGGAGTGTACCCATCTCCTCCTCTTGGATAAGTATCTAATCCAATTATGTCTTTAATAGAGTCATT
>CESF01049804.1_pt1 | contig 11744 bp, 9 predicted proteins | sample 356331 | NCBI WGS metagenome assembly CESF01 (sample SAMEA2621779, study PRJEB7988) | marine metagenome | biome: marine biome (ENVO:00000447); feature: surface water layer (ENVO:00002042); material: "saline water (ENVO:00002010), including plankton (ENVO:xxxxxxxx)" | depth 5 m
GTTGCAATGCAAACCCAAGAGCGTTATTTCTTAACGTTATCGCTATTAAGAAAGATTGGCAGTGGCAATTCAACAGCGAAAGAACTGGAAGATCAATCTTCTGCTCTTGCTTCGCGTATCTCAATACTTCATGGTATCAGTACACCCGAGTTTTTTGATAAGAACTTATTCCGTACCTTAATCGAGCAATTACTTAGCCAGGGTTTAATTCAACAGGATGAAGAAGAGCAACTTATCTTTGATGACAGCCTTACTACGATGACACTAGAGCTAGAGAAAGTATTAGATGCAAGCTTACGTCAGAGCATCCTACAGATCACTTGGCAGGAATCTTAATCGAGTATAAAGCGATGAAGGCGCTCTGACAGAGCGCCTATTAGTTTCACATGATTGTTAAGGTTTACTAAACTTCTTCTTTAGCGACAACCTTCGCTTTAGCATAAACATCAAAACGATTAGCCTTGCCTGCTAAAGTATAGCTAGGTTGCTTACCTGCTAAAGGCGGCGCTTTAGCTGGCCGCTTTACAACAATACGACAACGAGCAATGGCATCTGCTTGCGCCCATAACTCATCTTCATCTAAATCTGAACCTACCAATGAGCGAAAGAGCTTCATCTCTTTCTTTGCTTCCGCAGATGCATTTGAATGTGGGAACATAGGATCTAAATACACAATGTCTGGCTGTTCATAACCCAGCTCAAACCAATCTCGTAAGAGCTCTATAGAATTACCTTGTAACAACTTCATTCGCTGCATGATATCAGCAATTTCTAATTCTTCCTGAGCACACTGCAAGCCACTTTTTAATAGTAAATAGACAACCGGGTGGCGCTCTATCAAAGTGACATCACAACCAAGGGTCGCCAATACAAAACCATCACGGCCAAGGCCTGCAGTTGCATCCAACACAGTCGGCTTATAAGCGCTACTAACACCCACCGCTTTAGCAATACTCTGCCCCTTTCCACCACCGTACTTTCGACGGTGAGCACTAGCACCACTTACAAAATCAACCAATACTGGCCCTGGCGCCTTTTTGCCTCCTTGCTGAAGGCTAATGCGTTGGCCATCAACCACCATAAAAAGACCTGCGCTCTGTAGCTGATCTATTTTTACTACATTAACCTGCCAGTCTTGAGACCAAGCAGCTAAATCAAACAAGTCCGTTTCTGATTGTTGAATTATTCCGTCCAGTAACGCCATTAAACAAACCACATCAACAAGATTGCACCCAAAGCTAAGCGGTAAATCACAAAAGGCAACATGCCAATACGATTAATCATAGCCAAAAAGAAGTATATACAAACATACGCACTGATCGCAGACAGCAATGCAGCCAAACCAATTTCCAGCCAATCAACCTGAGTAACTTGCTCGACCAAATCTTTGGTTTTTAATAAACCAGCGGCCAAAATAAGAGGTATCGAAATAAGGAATGAAAAGCGTGCCGCCGCCTCACGCTGAAAACCTAAAAACAAAGCGGCCGTAATCGTAATACCTGAACGTGATGTTCCTGGTATTAATGCAAATGCTTGAAATACACCAATAATTAACGCTGCTATTAACGTCATCTGAACAATATCTTTATGCTCATTCGCCATACGATCTGCAACAAGTAATAATAAGCCAAAGCCTATCGTTGCATAGGCAATAACCTCACCTGAACGAAAGTTTGACTCTATCCAGTTTCCATATACAAGCCCTACTAGCCCGGCGGGAATTGTTGCAATAACAATAGACCAAGCTAAACGCGCATTTGTATTCATGTTTTTAGAAAGGCCCGTCGTCAACCACCCTTGGGTTATTGAAACGACATCTCGGCGAAAATAAATGATAACCGCAGCTAATGTTCCTATATGTGTTGCCACATCAAATGCCAATCCTTGATCGGCCCAACCTAAGATTTGAGAAGGTAGAATCAAATGCGCAGAGCTGGAAATTGGCAAAAACTCAGTAAAGCCTTGCAGCAACGATAAAACAATTATTTGAATCAAATCCATTTTAAAAAATTCCTAATATTAAAGAGCTTCTAGGGATAAACACCACTGCTCAATTTTATGTTATCTAGTTATATTGCCATATCGTTAGGCAGTTATTTCTTAAGCAATGAAGGCTGCTCCGCCAGTTTTTTCCAGGCAACGGTATCTCGTAAATACACTGGCTGCTGATGTTCTGCCGTGGTAAATTCACCACTTTCCCACGCAGCTAATGCTAAATCCATCATACTTTCTGCCATTGCCGCTATCTCTTCATCAATAGTCTCTATTACAGGGGAGATCTGTGGCATTTGATCTATAAACTGAAAACCATCACCCGCACCTAGCCATGACAATTCTGAAACTGTTTCATTCGACACTAATGCTGACAGATCAACTTGCTCAGGTTTAGACAAACTATCAGCCACAATAGCCTCGAGACCATTACCTAATTTCTGATAGGCACTGTAAAAAACTTCGCCCATATGAGCATTCATAATCGCAACGACATGCTCAACTCCCTTGGTTTTCATCCCTTGCCAAGCCAGTGCCTTTAAGGAAGATATTCCATAAAGTTTGGCGCCTGTTGCTAGAGATAAGCCCTGAGCAACAGAAATCGCGATACGAAGCCCAGTAAATGAACCAGGGCCTTTGCCAAATGCAATACCATCAAGGTGCTTAGGCTTTATTCCTGCTTGCCCACAAAGCTCTTCAATCATAGGCATCAGCAGTTGCGCATGCTTTCGAGGTTGTAGCTCGGCAGCACTGTACAGAGTGCCATCGATACTAAGGGCCGCTGAACACCAAGAAGATGAGGCATCTAAAACGAGAATATTGCTCATTGAATTTACTAACATGATTAAGATTTGGCGCAGTATAACAAACACTGCCTAACATTTGAAAATTGAACAAAAAAAAGCCCCAGATTTTACTCCGAGGCTTTTGATGCTCAGCAAACAAGGTTGAAAGGCTAAAAGCCTATTCAGCCTTTATTTTTTAGCAGGACGACCACGACCAGCTTTTTTAGCTACTGGCTTTTTCTTAACAGCTGCTTTCTTCACAACAGCTTTCTTAGCCACTGGCTTTTTCGCGACTGCTGGCTTTGTCACTTTTTTAGCAACCGGCTTTTTTGCCGCTGGCTTCTTAGCTTTTTTAGCAGGTGCTGTTAACGCTTTCGCTTTAACTGCCAATTTTTTCACTGCAGCTTTAGCTTTTTTAGTTTCTTTAGTAGTTCGAACCTTCACTTTAGCGGCAATTTGACGCTCACGAGACTTAGTCCAAGAAACTTCAAAATCTGCTAATGCTTTCTTAAGATCTAATTCAGATTTTGCATTAAGAGAAGCTTCAAATTCAGCAACTACTGCTTTTGCTTTTGCTTCAGCTTCAGCGGCTTTAGAATTTATCTCTGCAACCTTTAAAGCAACTTTTGCATCGCGTAACTTAGCTTTAACTAACGAAAGCTTTTCTTTTTCTGCGCGCACTTTATTAGCAGCAGATACTGCAGCACGCTTAACCGCAGCTGTTGCCTTTGGTTTTACAGCTGATTTTTTTGCAGCGACTTGTTTTTTTACAGCAGCATCAATTTTAGCCTGTTGATCAGCAACTGCTTTTGTAGCTTTTTCAACAGCAACTAGAGCTTTAGCAACTGCAGGAGCAACCGCAACATTACTAACCGATTTCTTAGCAACGGATTTCTTAGCAACGGTTTTTTTAGCAACAGTTTTTTTAGCTGCTGCAGGGTTCTTTTTAGGTCTGCCCATTATTAATTCCTTGATTAGTAAATATGTTATTCATATTAAAATTAGCACAAATATAATTGCGCGGAAGCTTTCGACGTCAATAATAGTATTATTTAATCGTAAAAACCAAAAAAATGTATTATTTCAACAGATTTTCAATGAATTTCTTAATTATTTTTAATATTTAAGCCTATTTAAATATAAATAAGTTTTAATAATCTTATGTTAAGTATATTTAGCTTCAGCAATAATAATTCCGTTAAGTTTGTATATTCAGAATTCACATAAAAGGAAGTGCAAAGGTGGGATGTAATATTTTATTCATAATCGATGCTGATAGCGAAAGATTCATCCTGTTATCATCACATTTATAAAGAACCAAAAACTCTAACAATACTGAACGCCAGGCAAAAAAAAAGACCCCTAAGGGTCTTCTTTTTATACTAATTATTTTTAAACATTAATTAGTATAATCAAGCACCTAGAGATTCCATCACCTTAGCAGTAATTTCCTCTAAAGAGCCCACACCAGGAACATGAACATACTTAGTCGAAGCATTTTCAGTTTCAAACTGCTTATAGAAAGCAACTAGTGGTTTAGTTTGGTCATGGTAGATACCCAAACGATTGCGAACAGTTTCTTCCGAATCATCTGCTCGATGAATAAGATCTTCACCAGTAACATCGTCTTTACCTTCCACTTTAGGTGGATTGTAAATTACATGATAAGTACGGCCAGATTCTTGATGCACACGACGGCCACTTAAACGGCCCACGATCTCTTCATCATCAACATCAATTTCAACAACGTAATCAATGGCAACACCGGCTGCAACCATAGCTTCAGCTTGAGGAATAGTACGAGGAAAGCCATCAAACAAGAAGCCATTTACACAATCACTTTCAGTAATGCGCTCTTTAACTAAGGCAATAATGATATCGTCAGATACCAAACCACCCGTTGTCATGATGTCCTTTACCTTCAAACCTAGTGGCGATTCAGCTTTCACTGCTGCACGAAGCATATCGCCCGTAGAGATTTGAGGAATATCATATTTCTCACAAATGAACTGAGCTTGTGTACCTTTACCCGCACCTGGGGCGCCCAATAAGATTACGCGCATGCGCTTCTCCTCATAATTTACTGAAACTGATATCGAGGCCAACTGTACAAAAAACAGTCAACCCATGAAAAAAATAGGCCTAACTTTACTCCGCCATCGGTTATTAATCAAGAGTTAGCCAGTATTGCGCATCCCTGCAGCAATACCAGTCATGGTAACCATTAAGGCTCGCTCTACTTCTTTTGCGTGATTCTCTGTGCGTGCACGCTGAAGTAACTCTGCTTGCAAGTAATGTAATGGGTCCGTGTAGGTCCCCCTAACTTGCATTGTTTGAGATTGAGCAAGGGTTTGTGAACCTTCACCTAAATTAGGTTTTATGAGCGACAAAGACTGCCCTATCTCTGATAATCGCTGACGTAATTGCTCACCAATAGGCCTCAATTCATCAGTGACTAATTGCTGGTCATAGTAGGCTGCAATATCAACATCTGTCTTACCTACAATCATATCTAGCATATCGATATAGGTCGCAAAGAAAGGCCATTCTTGATACATGGTTTTCAATAGCTTAGTTTTTTCATTATCTCCCTGAACTAAGTTGCTTGATTCTGAACCTTCTAATTTAGAAGCACCCCCAGTAACTTCTGCTAACGCTTGGTCGGCTCCCAGCCATGCAGGTACCATTAGTCGAATTTGCATCCACGCAAAAATCCAAGGAATCGCTCGTAGAGATTCGATACCACCACTCGCTTTTCGTCTTGCTGGGCGACTTCCGAGCGCTAACTTTCCAAGTTCTTGCTCTGGGGTGGCCGATCTAAAATACGGTACAAAGTCTTTATCTTCTCGCACCAACTTTCTATAAGAGAGAACACTACTTTGAGCCATTGATTCCATTAATTTACGCCAATCATCCTCCGGGGCTTTGGGAGGCAATAGTGTGGCTTCAAGTACAGCAGCCAAATAAATCTTTAAGCTTCGTAAAGCAACAGAAGGAAAACCAAACTTAAATCGAATCATTTCCCCTTGTTCTGTCACCCGTAAACGACCTTTCACTGACCCCGGTGGTTGCGCCAAAATTGCACGCTGAGCAGGGCCACCACCTCGACCTACTGTACCGCCACGGCCATGAAACAAGGTTAACTCTATTCCGTGGTTTAAAGCACAACTAACCAGTTCTTCTTGAGTTTTATATTGCGCCCAGGCTGCAGCCATATTACCTGCATCTTTCGCAGAGTCTGAATACCCGATCATGACTTGTTGATTCAGACCGCAGTAGTCTTTATACCAAGGTAAGGAGAATAAATTATCCATTCGTTGCGCTGCGAACTGAAGATCATCCAATGTTTCGAATAACGGCACAATCGGCAGTCGTCGTTCAACTCCACTGGCTTTTAGTAACAGCGCAACTGATAAAATATCAGAAGGCTCACTGGCCATAGAGATAATATAATTAGCAATGCCTTGACCACCCTGCTCAGCAATTACCTGCATAGTTTTTAAAACTTCATTACAATCATCGCTGGGCTTCCAAAAAACATCTTCCGTGATTTCATATTGTGCTTTCGTTAAAGAACAATTGGCAGCCTGCTTTGGCAATAGAGGTCTTTTGCTGGCTAATTCTTTTAATAGAAATTGCTGCTTTTTGTTTTCATCCCAACTTAAGTAATCACCTAATTGATAAAAATCACACAGCTCGGCAATAACCTGACTATGGCGATTCGATTCCTGACGTATATCCAAACGAGTTAGCGTTAAACCAAAACACGCCATACGACGAATAACGTCTAATAAATCACGATTGGCAATACCTGACATACCAGTTTCACATAAAGACTTATAACAAAGTGATAAAGGTTTAAATAAAGTATCTATGTCATCGATATGCGGCAGACTGCTGTGACTTTTTAGACGTGCGCTTTCCCCAGCCCAAACTTTTGTTTGCTTTAACTTCTGTTTTAACTGATTTAAACATTCACGGTAGGGCTCGTTAGATTCCCCCACAAAGGCTTTTAATTCATCCGATGCCTGGACCATCGATAACTGAGTACTTAATTCATTTAAATCTCGTAAATAAAGATCAGCCGCCATCCAGCGTGCTAAATATAAAACCTCACCCGTGACATTTGCGGTCACATTAGGATTACCATCACGATCTCCTCCCATCCAAGAGGCAAAGTGAATTGGACAAACATCAAGCTCTAAAGATTTCTCACCTTTTGCTACTAGTTTTTCATCCAACTCTCGCATTAGTTTTGGGATCGCTTGCCAAAGAGAGTTTTCTATAACAGCGAAACCCCATTTGGCTTCATCTACTGCTGTTGGACGTTGCTGACGAATTTCGTCAGAGCGCCAAATTTCAGCGATCAAATTGTTAAGCTGTTGATGATATTCATTTCGTTTCGGGTGATTATCACGAATATCATCGAGAACTTGTAAAACTTCTACGATCTCATCGTATTTTTGAATTAAGGTGCGTCGGATAATTTCAGTAGGATGGGCTGTTAGTACCAGTTCGACATCAAGATTACACAGTTCATTGTTCAACTGTGTCCCTTTAAGCTGCTTTAATATTGCACTAAAAACATCATCAAGAATAAAATCTACACTGTCACTGTCTGCATCTTGGCGACGCCAACTAAGAGAATGTTGCTGTTCGGCAATATTGGCCAAATTGAGAAATTGACTAAAGCCACGAGCGACAGGAACTAGCTCATTATCTTTTAGTCCTTTTAATAATGTGATTAATGCAGCTTTATCATCATCACTGCCGTTATGAGCGCGCTTTGATTGGTTGCGAATTTGTTCAATTAACTTAAAGATTTCATCGCCACAATCATCGGCAATCGTTTCTCCTAGGCTGTAACCTAGGCTGCGTACTTTGTCACGTAATAGCGGATCCAGCTCTTGCATATTAAGTCCTTCTAGCATATCGCGATGGTTGAAACTCTCCTTAAGCATAAATCAATTTTAATCGAACTGCTGCAATCCTTCGCAATTGACCACATTTAGACAATTCACGAACTTTTATTGACTACTTTGACCATAAACAACTGTTTAGTAACACTTTGTTATTTTAGAAACAACGGTGCTTTTTAGCGTCTATTCTAAACAGACATGAGAATGAAATTTAAGGGTTGGTCATGAAGTTAAATAAGTTAATGCAATACTGGGAAAAAGAATTTGCAGGGCAATTAAGTGAAGAAGGTTATCAGATTAAGCTATCGGAGGAAGATGCTGCCCGCTTAGAGGCTTTAAGTGAAATGTTTCCTAAATACCCGCAAGAAAATTTATTACGCGACCTCATTCATAGTGCACTGAATGAACTCACCAGTAGCTTTCCTTATGTAGAAGGTAAAGAAGTTATTGCCCGTGATGAAGAAGGTGACCCTATGTATGCAGACATAGGCCCAACGCCTACATTTCTTACTCTGACTCGTAAGCACCTAAAGCAAATCCATGAGTCAAAGAAAACACCGGCACATTAATTTATCAAGATAGCGCCTTTAAATTATTGCTCGTCATTCGCAGCTGTTATATTAGCCAGCAGCTGCGGATGTAAGCGCTTGGCTTCTTGCCAAGCCGTTTCCATTTCATAATCAGAAACCTTATTTTCGTTACCCAATTCCAACGTTCGTCCTGTCTTTGCCAAATACCTTTCAGCAATACTATAGCGCTCACTAAAGCGTTTATTGGTATCCATTAAAGCCTGCTCTGGATTAACACCAAGGTGGCGGGCAACATTAACAACCGCAAACAGTAAATCACCAACTTCGTGGTTCAAACGTGTCGGATCTGCAAGTGGAATTTCTTCTTCAACTTCTTGAAGCTCCTCGCGAACTTTATCTAAAACCCCCGCAATTTCGCTCCAATCAAACCCACGTAAAGAAACCGTTTTTTGGATTTTATCTGCTTGACTCAATGCAGGTAGAGAACGAGGTATGTCTTGCAAGTATTCAACTAGCTCAAGGCCATCCGTTACCTTAAGCGGCTTAGAAGACCGAGTTGCTTTTAATGCTTTTTCTTGTGCTTTTATGACTTGCCACTGAGCTTTAATTTCTGCTTCGCTAGGGCAACTATTCGGCGCACGCTGATCTTTTAGGTTTCCTTGGGGGAAAACATGGGGGTGTCGACGTATAAGCTTTGTCACCAAGATATTAATAACTGATGAAACATCAAACAGCTCTTTTTCAGCACCAAGCTGACTATAAAAAATCACTTGGAAGAGTAAATCACCAAGTTCTTCTTCAACATGAGACCAATCTTTCTCACCAATCGCTTGAGCCACTTCATGAGCTTCCTCAATCGTGTGGGGAATTATCGAATCAAAAGTTTGCTGAATATCCCAAGGACAACCCGTATCTGGGTCGCGTAAACGTTGCATAAGATAGATAAGATCTGAAAGATCATAACGGTAATCACTTGAATCACTCATAAATCCTACCCATGAGTTCGTGCTCGGCGTACAGTCAACACATTTGGCAGCTGATTTAATTTATTCAAAACTCTACCGAGTTTCGACAAACTATCAATTTCAATCGTAATTTGCATATGTGCCAGATGATCTTTCTGCTCAGACTTAGTATTCACTGCAACAACGTTCACGTCGCTATCTGCCAAAACTAAACTAACGTCACGTAATAAACCAGTACGATCATAAGCACTAATATCAATATCAACCGGATACATTTGACTGACTTTGCCACCCCAACTCACCGCTAAAATACGTTGCGGCTCAGTCATTTCATGGTTCATTAAATTATCACAGTCTTGGCGATGCACGCTGACACCCCGCCCAAGTGTTACATAACCAGCAATGTCATCTCCAGGAACAGGTTTACAGCAAGGCGCAATACTCGTCAGTAAATGACCAACACCTTGAATCGATATATCACCTTGCTTTGTTGTTACTGTTGGCGTTTTTAATAATGGCAACTCTTGCTGCGGCTGCTTAATCTCATTTTGACGTGTAATGTGACTAACAACCTGCCCAAGACGAACGTCACCTGCACCAATTGCAGCAAACAAATCTTCTGCCGTCTTCATATTCATCGCAGTAGCGACTTCTGACAGGGGGACTCGTGCTAAATCAAGACGATCAAGCTCACGCATCAATAGCTGACGGCCTTCTTCCTGATTGGTATCTTTCGCTTGTAGCTTAAACCAATGTGCAACCTTCGCGCGAGCGCGGGCGGTATTTATATAACCAGAATCTTGATTCAACCAATTACGGCTCGGGCGAGCTTCTTTACTGGTTAAAATCTCAACCTGCTCACCTGTTTTTAGGTGATGAGTTAACGGTATAATTCGGCCATTAACTTTCGCCCCACGAGTTCGGTGACCAATTTCAGTATGCACTCGATAAGCAAAATCGATCGGAGTTGCATCTGGGGGTAAATCAACAACGTGGCCTTCAGGAGTAAATACATAAATTCGATCAGGGTTAATATCTGAGCGCAAGTCGCTCATCAACTCAGGTAGATCACCAATTTCTTCATGCCATTCCACAACCTGTCGCAACCAAGCGATTTTTTGTTCATACGCTTGATCTTTTTCGTTGGTATCCGTGCCTTTGTATTTCCAATGAGCACAGACGCCCAATTCAGCATCCTCGTGCATGTCTTGGGTGCGAATTTGCACTTCCATACCCTTACCTTCAGGGCCAATAACTGCAGTATGTAATGACTGATACCCATTTTCTTTAGGGTTAGCAATATAGTCATCAAATTCATGTGGGATATGGCGCCACAGAGAATGGACGATCCCTAATGCAGCATAACAATCACGAACCGTCGGCACCAAAACTCTCACAGCACGTACATCATAGACTTGTGAAAATTCAATGTTTTTACGCTTCATTTTGCGCCAGATACTGTAGATATGTTTTGCTCGGCCATTAACCTCACATTCAATACCTGAGCCTTCCAACTGTTCCGTTAATGTGGCAACAATATCAGCAATATAATCCTGACGAGCTAAACGCTTCTCATCTAACAAGGTAGCAATTTTTTGGTAAGCAAGAGGCTCTAGATAACGAAACGATATATCTTCAAGCTCCCATTTCAGGTGCCCAATACCCAATCGATGCGCTAAGGGACCATAGATATTGAATACTTCGCGGGCAACTTTAGTGCGTTTATCTTGTGGGGCATCTTTAACCGCACGAATCGCTGCGGTTCTTTCGGCTAACTTGATTAGTGCAACGCGCACATCATCGATAACTGACACCAGCATTTTTCGCAAGTTATCAACTTGATCTTCACGCTGGCCTAATACTGTTTCATCTGACGTGTTTTGTACCGCACTGATCGCCGCCATGCGTAAAACGCCCTCAATAAGGGTCGCGACTTCATCATCGAAGTCTTTACGAACTTGAGCAAGGGACAATCGTCCTTCACGCACAGCTCGATACAGAATCGCCGCTAATATAGATGCTTCATCCAGTTGCAGCTCAGCCAATATCTGAGCCATTTCAAGGCCCATTTGGGCGCTATCAATTGTCCAATAGGTGCTATTTTCTACAGCATCTTCAGCAATGATTTTGGCGACAACTAAAGCGTGCCTCAGTGTTTCAGGCTCTAAAATATCCGCTTCTGTACATATTTTATCTAACCAAGCATCAACATTAACTTTACCGTCGTGCTTTAAGGGTTGGTCATCTCTTACTTTTACCACGAGATGCTCCTTTCTCTTTGGTTTTAGTTTTCATGCGATCATCCATCATCTTGCGACGCCCTTGGCTACTTTTACTTGCGGGCACTAATAACACCATAGTTTCGATGTGATGGGTATGAGGAAACATGTCTAAAATTGTAATCTGTTCAATATCAAAATCGTGGCTTAGGCTTTTCAAATCTCGTGCCAAAGTCGCAGGGTCGCAAGACACATAAACCATACGCTTAGCTTTACGCTTAATCAGTTCATCCATACAAGCACTGGCGCCTGCTCTGGGCGGGTCCAATAAAAC
>CESF01132957.1_pt1 | contig 11723 bp, 8 predicted proteins | sample 356331 | NCBI WGS metagenome assembly CESF01 (sample SAMEA2621779, study PRJEB7988) | marine metagenome | biome: marine biome (ENVO:00000447); feature: surface water layer (ENVO:00002042); material: "saline water (ENVO:00002010), including plankton (ENVO:xxxxxxxx)" | depth 5 m
CGCAGCCTGGTAGCGCATCTGGTTTGGGACCAGAGGGTCGCAAGTTCAAATCTTGCTGCCCCGACCAAAATTTAACAAATATGAAAAAAGCTAAAATTTACATGCCATCTAAGACCGCAACTCAGTCAGGTCTGAATAAGAGTAAAAAATGGGTATTAGAATTTATTAAAGAAAACAATAATTACGATCATTTAATGAACTGGGAAAGCTCTGCCGATACGCAATCTCAAGTAAAACTTTTTTTTGTCAATAAAAATGCTGCAATAAATTATGCTAAGAAAAATAATATTAATTACGAGATAACAGAAGCCAAAAAAATAAAAAAAATTATTAAATCGTATGCAGACAATTTCCTCTCATAAAAATGTTTAGAAGCTTTTTCCTTAACAAAAAATGGTTTTTGTGGTCTTGGGGTGGTGGATTGTTTTTATTATTATCTCTTTTGGTCCAAGTTACAATCACTGTTAAAATTAATGAATGGTACAAAGGTTTCTATGATCTATTGCAAAAACCTACTGAAAATGACATTTCAATGTTTTGGGATAAAATTATTGAATTTGCTTATCTAGCAATGCCGTACGTTATCTTAGCTACAATTACCGCTTACTTTACAAGATTATATGCATTTAGATGGAGAGAGGCTATGACATTTGATTACATACCTATTTGGTCTTCTGGTAGAGTTAAGGTTGAAGGATCTGCACAAAGATTGCAAGAAGATACAATGCGATTTGCAAAAATTGTAGAAAGCTTAGGTCTTCAAGTTGTTAGAGCAATTATGACTTTAATTGCGTTTACACCGATACTTTGGTCTTTATCTTCAAAAGTAGAAATTGATTTATTAAAAAATATACCAGGATCACTTGTATGGGTAGCATTTGCAACAAGTGTTGGAAGTTTAATTATTAGTTGGTTTGTCGGTATTAAGTTACCCGGATTAGAGTATAATAATCAAAAAGTAGAAGCCAAATTTAGAAAGGAATTAGTTTATGGAGAAGATGATAGAGATGCTTATGCTAAACCTGATACAATTTTTGAGTTATTTACAGGAATAAAATTTAATTATCATCGACTTTTTCTTCACTATGGATATTTTGATATCTGGGTTAATATTTATGATCAATTTATGGTAATAGTTCCTTATCTTGTTATGGCCCCAGGTTTATTCACTGGTGCTATCACTTTAGGCTTTGTTATTCAGGTATCAAATGCTTTTGCAAGGGTTCATAGTAGTTTTTCTTTATTTACTCAAAATTGGACAACTATTACGGAGTTAAGATCTATTTATAAGAGACTTAATGAGTTTGAAACTGCTATTGGATACAAAAAAATAGCTTAGCCGGTATCAATAATATTAAGAATTTTATCTTTTTTAAAAATCTTTAGAAGTGTTTCATATTTATTTTGATCATTTTCTTGAAGTAAATTTAGGTTGTTTTTCGCAAGCTCAAAAAGATGTGAATGGTAAATAGGGTCTGCAATCATAAAGTTTTTTTCACCACTCTGTTGATAGCCAATAATATCTCCATATCCTCTAAGTTTTAAATCTTCCTCAGAAATATAAAAACCATCATTAGAATCTTTCATAATTTTCAATCTTTTTTTACCAGTCTCAGAAATTGTTGAAGAATACAACAAAATACAATTCGCTTGATTGCCAGATCTACCAACCCTACCTCTTAGTTGGTGCAATTGTGCGAGGCCAAATCGTTCAGCGTTTTCAATGACAATGGTATTTGCATTAGGATTATCGATACCAACCTCTATAACAGTAGTGGAGATAATACCTTTGACATCCCCATTTATAAAATCTTGCATTATTTTTTCTTTTTCTTCTTTTTTTAGAGAACCATGAATTAGTCCAATATTATAACTAATTTTTTTCTTCAAAGATTCGTACCTTTTGATGGCTGCAGTTAATTTTAACTTTTCACTTTCATCAATTAACGGGCAAACCCAATATACTTGATCATTTTTATCTAATCTTTCATTAATAAACTTTATTACCTCGTCTATTTTTAAAGATGGCTTTATAAGAGTTGTTATATTCTTATTAGAAAAAGGCTTTTTCTTAATTGTAGAAATATTCATATCACCATAATTAGTAAGAATAAGAGTTCTTGGTATAGGTGTCGCTGTCATAAGCACGACATCTGTATTGTCCGTACCTTTCAAAGATAAATTAACTCTTTGCTTGACTCCAAATTTATGCTGCTCATCTATTACGATTAATCCCAAATTATAGAATTCTATTTTATCTTGAAACAAAGAATGTGTACCGATCAAGATATCAATTTTATTGTTTTTTAATTTTTCTCTGATAATTTTTTGATCCTTTAACTTTGTTTTTCCTGTTAAAACTTCTATATTAATATTTGTATTATCTAAAATTTTTAAAAAATTTTTGAAATGTTGATTTGCAAGTATTTCTGTTGGTACCATAATCGCACTTTGGTATCCTGATTTACAGTTTAAATATGATGCTATAAGTGCGATAATCGTTTTACCCGAACCAACATCTCCCTGCAAGACTCTCATCATTTTTTTTTCTGACATCATATCTTTGATTATTTCATTTAGGCAATTTTTTTGGTCAAAGGTAAGGTTGAACGGAATTACTGGGATTATTGTTTCCAATTCTTGTATTGATATTTTTTTTGGTATTTTTTTTATTTTTTCTATTCTTTTTTTTATTTCATTAAATATTAATAAATTACTAAAAATTTCATCGTAAGCTAAACGTTCATAATATAAAGAGTTTTTTTCCACATCCTCTGTCTCAACGGGATTGTGAATTCTCTTAATACTTTCTGACCATGATAGCCAGTTCATTTTTTTTAAAAAAGTAATATCGTGCCAATCCTCAACTTCTTCAATATTTTTAGCCTCCTCGCTGAAAATTTTTTGAAGAGTTTTATCTGATATTCCTGAAATCGAAGAATATCTAGACATAACTTTTTGAATATTAAGTCCTTTATCTATTGTTCTTACATAATCAGGATTTGTGATTTGGTATTTGTTTTTATACAGATTAACTTTACCGCTTATTACGACCTCTTCATTTAAAGGTAATATTTGTTTAATATAATTTTCACGACTATTAAAAAAAACTAAATCAATTTTGCTGAATTCATCTTTGCACGTCACTCTGGATGGTAAATTTCTAATTCTTGGAAAATTGTACTTAATTGGCGTAGCAAAAATTGTAGATATTTTGCCAATTTCTAATTGATCAAGCTTTGGGCAAAATCTTCTATCTATTGACCCGGTAGGAAGATTTAGCAAAAGATCAGCTTTATTTGATATGTTTTTTTCTTCTAATTTTTTTTGTATTTTAGGACCAATACCCTTTACTTCGATTATTGAGTTAAATAGATTGTTTTTCATTGATTATATTTATTATTTTTATATTTATTTTCATTGTGAGCAATACAGACTTTTTAAAAAAATTATTATTTAGATCTTCCCACAGAGGTACCAAAGAAATGGACATTGTATTAGGAGGATTTTTTAAGAAAAATTGCAATGAATTATCAAAAAAAGAATTGGATGAATTTGAAAAATTGCTTGATTTTAGTGATAAAATATTAACGGACTATTTTGTTATGAATGGTCAAAATTTGAATTTAGAAAGTATAAAAATTGTAAAAAAAATAAAAAATTACTTGGAAGATCAATAATAATGGGTTGTATTATGATCCATTTAGTTTAAATACTTCGTTCATGGATGGAAAAGCTATAGGGCAATTCATACCCTTAATTTTAATTTTTGTTATTTTTTATTTTTTGTTGATTAGACCTCAACAAAAAAGAATTAAAGAACATAAGGCTATGGTTGATGCACTATCACGTGGTGATAATGTTGTAACTGCAGGGGGCATTGTGGGCAAAGTAGCAAGAATAGTGGATGGTGACAAAGCTGAAATTCAAATTTCAGAAAATGTATCCGTTCAAGTTATTAAAAGTACAATCTCACAGGTTTTAAGCAAAACAGAACCTAAAAAATAATTTAGAGTGCTACATTTTTCTAAATTAAAAATTTTTTCTATAATTTTTGTTGTAATATTGGGTATTCTATTTTTTTTACCCAATCTGTTTAGTTCAAATTTATCTTTTTTACCTAAAAAAAAAATTGTCTTAGGTTTAGATCTACAAGGTGGTTCATATCTTTTGTTAGAAGTGAATTCTAAGCCTTTATTTAAAGACAAGCTAGAAGCAAAATCTTTTGAATTGAAAAAAAAATTAAGAATGGAACGAATTAATTATGAAAGCTTTGAAACAACAGAATCTATTATTTCTATACGGCTTAACCTAGACAATAAAGAAAATATTTTAAAATTATTAAATGAAAATAATTTAAATGAAAATATTGATGAGACAAATAAAGAATTGGATTATCAGATTTTAAATGACAAAATAATAATTAATTTAAGTGAGGCATATAAAAAAAGAATAAAAAAAAATGCAATGGAGCAATCTCTTGAGATTATTCGTTCTAGAATTGACGAACTTGGCACTAGGGAACCAACTATAATTGCACAAGGAGAACAAAGAATATTAATTGAACTTCCCGGCATTAAAAATCCTAAAAGAATTAAAGAAATTATTGGAACTACAGCAAAATTGACCTTTAGATTTATCGCCGATAACAATGCCAAAAAAACTAGCTATGAAAAATTGCAAACAAAAAATGAATTAGAAACATACAATGTTCAAAAAAAATTAGTTTTATCCGGTGAACATTTGACAGATGCTCAACCGGGTTTTGATAATTTGAACAATTCATCTGTTGTAAATTTTAAATTAGATAGTTTTGGTGCAAAAAAATTTGCTTATGCTACCAAAAATAATATTGGGAAAAGACTTGCAATAATTATTGATAATAAAGTAGTAAGTGCTCCTGTAGTTAGAGATGCAATTACTACCGGTAACGGACAAATATCTGGAAGTTTTAGTGTAGAAGAAGCAAATAATTTAGCGATTGTTTTGCGATCAGGAGCTTTACCAGCTCCAATGTCAATAATTGAAGAACGTACAGTTGGCCCGGATCTTGGTCAAGAAAGTATAGATAAAGGTATAGTCTCTCTAGTTATCGGTTTTATATTGGTAATCCTGTATATTTTTTATAATTATAAAATATTTGGTTTATTCGCTAATATTTCTCTTTTTATAAATTTGATATTATTAATAAGTATTTTAACAATTATCGAAGCAACATTAACCTTACCTGGAATTGCGGGAATAATTTTAACTGTTGGTATGGCCGTGGATGCAAACGTTTTGATTTACGAAAGAATAAAAGAAGAGATGGCTATGGAGAGTAATATTTTAATTGCTTTTGATAACGGCTACAAAAAGGTTTTGACTACTTTATTGGATGCAAATATTACAACATTAATTGCTGCATTTGTCCTTTATTTTATTGGTAGCGGACCAATTAAAGGTTTCGCTGTTACACTGGCGACTGGAATAATAACATCACTGTTTACTACATTTGTGCTAGGTAGAATGTTTGTTTCATTCTATATAAAAAGTAAAAAGGGGCAGGAGTTAAAGATTTGATGAATATTTATAAAACAAATATTCCATTTATAAAGCAATATAAAAAGTTTTATTGTTTGTCACTTATTTTAATATTGGTTTCAATTTTTTCTTTATTTTCGAAAGGCTTAAATCTTGGAATCGATTTTAAAGGTGGGACTATTATTGAAATGCAATTTAACGAAAGTTTAACCTCCGATAAAATAAGATCGTCGTTATTAAAACAAAATCTAGGAGACATTAAGGTAAAAGAATTTGGAAATAATAAAACTTATTTAGCAATTTTAGAGAAGAAAAGTGGTAAAAGCAATTTTATATCAAACATTAAGAGCAGTTTAGAAAAAGACTTAAATGAAAGTATAAATTTTAGAAGAGTTGAAATGGTTGGGCCAAAAATAAGCAAAGAACTAACAGAGGCGGGTATATATGCGGTTTTTATAGCCCTAATTTTAATGCTTTTTTATATTTGGTTAAGATTTGAATGGCAATTTAGCTTAGGAGCCATTGTGGCGTTATTACATGACGTTATTTTAACTCTTGGAACTTTCAGTATTATTGGATTTGAGTTTAATCTTTCTATAATTGCGGCTGTTCTTACTATAGTTGGTTATTCAATGAATGATACCGTGGTAATCTATGATAGAATTAGGGAAAACTTAAAAAAAGATGATACTATAAATCTTACAGATCTTATTAATCTTTCCGTCAACGAAACATTACCAAGAACTTTAAAAACTTCAATTACTACATTATTGGCTCTTACAGCTATATATTTTTTTGGAGGTGAAATTTTAAGAGGATTTTCATTTGCTCTTATTTGGGGCGTAATAGTGGGAACATATTCTTCAATATTCATAGCCTCTCCTTTAATATTAATATTTAATGTTAAAAGAAATTGGGATGAAGTCGTTGACAATTCACCCTAGGCAGATTTTTTTAATTTATTATTTTTTATTTTTAATATTTTTTCTAAATATTGTGCCGTATAGCTATTTTTAACTTTTGTTAAATCTTCTGGTTTACCTTGAAATAAAATGTGACCACCGTTTACCCCTCCTTCAGGACCCATATCTATCAGCCAGTCAGCAGTTTTAATTACATCCATATTGTGTTCAATAACTAAAACTGTATTGCCTTTTTGAACAAATGCTTGGAGAACTTCCAAAAGTTTTTTAATATCATGCGCATGCAGGCCTGTAGTAGGTTCGTCTAAAATATATATTGTTCTACCAGTTGATCTTTTAGATAGTTCTTTAGCAAGTTTTATTCTTTGCGCTTCACCACCCGATAATGTTGTAGCTTGCTGTCCAATCTTTATATAACCTAAACCAACTTTTTGTAATGTAAGTAGCTTATCTTTGATTATTGGGATATTTTCAAAAAATTTAACACCTTCATCAACACTCATATCAAGCACATCTGCTATACTTTTTTCTTTGTATGTAACACTTAAAGTTTCTCTATTATATCTCTTTCCTTTGCAAATATCACACTGAACAAAAACATCTGGTAGAAAATGCATCTCATAAGTTATAACACCATCTCCCTCGCATGCTTCACACCTACCTCCCTTGACGTTAAATGAAAATCTACCTGGCTTATAACCTCTGCTTTTAGCCTCTGGCAATCCGCAAAACCAGTCTCTGATTGGCGTAAATGCACCTGAATATGTTGCTGGATTAGATCTTGGTGTTCTCCCAATGGGTGATTGATCAATATCAATGATTTTATCTAAATACTCAAACCCTTTTATTCCCTTAAAAGGTTGTGGCATTTTTCTAGAGTAAGATTTGTTTATCATTAAATTAAGTGCGCGGTAAAGAGTATGTAAAACTGCAGTAGATTTCCCACTACCCGAAACACCAGTGACACATGTAAAAGTGCCTAGCGGTATATGTAAATTTGCATTTTTTAAATTATTTCCTGTACATCCTGTAATTTGCAAATACCTTCCGTTTTTTGCAGGCCTTCTTGATCTTGGAATTGATATAAACTTTCTACCTGATAAGTAATCACCGGTTAAACTATTTTTATTTTTTTTAATTTCTTCAATGTTACCTTGAGCCACAACTCTACCTCCATTCACACCTGCCTCAGGCCCAATGTCTATTATATGATCCGAGGTTAACATTGCCTCTTCATCATGCTCAACTACAATTACTGAATTACCAAGATCCCGTAACCTTTTTAAAGCTTCTAACAATTTAGAATTATCTTTTTGATGCAATCCAATAGAAGGTTCATCTAAAACATACAATACACCTTGTAGACCTGAACCGATTTGTGATGCCAATCTTATTCTTTGAGACTCACCTCCAGAGAGAGTTCCTGATGCACGAGATAAATTTAAATAATCTAATCCCACATTTACTAAAAAATTTAACCTTTCATTTATTTCTTTAAGTACGTGCTTAGCAATTTCATTTTGTTTATCATTAAGTTTCTTTGGCAAATCCGTAAACCAAATATTGGCATCTTTAATAGAGAGCCTTGTTACTTCGCTAATGTTTTTTTTATTAATTTGTATACATAAAGCTTCCTCTTTTAACCTTAAACCATTACAGCCACCACATTCTTTTTCATTTTGGTATTGTGATATTTCTTCTCTTTTCCAATCACTTTCGGTTTCTAAATATTTTCTTTCTAAGTTTGTAATTACTCCTTCAAAGGTTTTTGTACTTGAATATTTCCCATACCCGTCGTCATATGTAAATTTAATTTCATCTTCACCTGAACCATACAAAATTATATCTTGATTTTTTTTTGCTATTTTTTTCCAAGGATCATTTAATGAAAACTTATAATGCTTAGCTAGTGATGATAAGGTTTGAGCATAGTATAAAGATGAGCTTGATGACCAAGGTTTTATACACCCGTCAGCCAATGTTACTTTATCATTTGGTATCACTAATTTTGGGTCAACAAACAAATCCATACCAAGACCATCACATTCGGTGCATGCGCCAAAAGGAGAGTTGAACGAAAATAATCTTGGTTCTATCTCTTCAATTGTGAACCCACTTTCTGGACAAGCAAATTTAGATGAAAATATTAATTTTTCATTTGTTTGGTGTTCTTTAGGTAAATTTTCGTTTTTATATTCAGCGTATATTAATCCATCAGACAATTTTAAAGCTGACTCAACACTCTCTGATATTCTTTTAATTTCTTCTTTTTTGTTTATAAATTTGTCGATTTGAACATCTATATTATGTTTCAATTTTTTATTCAGTACTGGCGTATCTTCAATGTCGTATAATTTTTCATTAATTCTTATTTTTTCAAAACCTTGTTTTTTTAATCCTAATATCTCTTTTTTGTATTCTCCTTTTCTTCCTCTTACAATTGGTGAAAAAAGAGTAACCCTCGATGGTTTTGGTAAATTTAAAATTTTATCTACAATCTCTGAAACTGTTTGTGATTTAATTTCTTTACCAGTGAAAGGCGAATAGGGTATGCCGATACGAGCATATAATACTCTCATATAATCGTAAATCTCCGTAACAGTGGCAACTATTGATCTTGGGTTTTTCGAGGTAGTCTTTTGTTCGATAGATATAGCTGGTGACAATCCCTCTATTAAATCAACATTTGGTTTTTTCATTTTATCTAAGAATTGTCTTGCGTAAGCAGATAAACTTTCGACATAACGCCTTTGTCCTTCTGCATATATTGTATCAAAAGCTAATGACGATTTTCCTGACCCAGAAAGACCTGTAATTATGACTAATTTTTCTCTCGGTATTTCAACTGAAAGATTTTTTAAATTATGTTCTTTTGCCCCTTTAACTACTATGTTTTTTTGCATACCTGTTGATGGTTTTTTTAATTATTATTATAATATTTCTACGATATATGTTAAATTATATCTAATTTAAATCACAAAAATTTACTTATGGCTGGTAGTTTAAATAAAGTTTTATTAATAGGTAGGCTTGGAAACGATCCTGAAATCAAGCAAATGACCAATGGTAAGAGTGTTGCTAGATTAAGTGTCGCAACCTCTGAAACCTGGAAAGACAAAAATTCTGGTGAACGTAAAGAAAAGACAGAATGGCACAGGGTAGTAATATTTAATGAGGGTTTGGTTGGGGTTGTTCAGCAATATTTGAAAAAGGGATCTCAAGTATATATAGAAGGTCAAATTCAAACTACAAAATACACGGATAATAATGGACAGGAAAAATATAGTACTCAAATTATTCTACAAGGTTACAATTCAACTCTAACAATGCTTGGCGCTTCTAATGCAAGCAGCAAAGTTGAAGATAGTAGTATGAACCAAGATTCCAGTTCTTTACCAAGTGACAATAATGTTTCATCAAATGAACTTGATGATGAGGTCCCATTTTAACCATTTTTTAAATGTCTATTAAAAATATCGGTAATAGGAACATTGGCGATGAAATGAGATCGTCATACCTGTCTTACGCGATGAGTGTTATTGTATCAAGAGCACTACCAGATGCCAGAGACGGTTTAAAACCTGTGCATAGAAGAATAATCTACGCCATGTACCAGGGTGGATATGACTGGTCGAAGCAATTTAGAAAATCAGCAAGAGTAGTTGGAGACGTCATAGGTAAATACCATCCACATGGAGACCAAGCTGTTTATGATGCTTTAGTTCGTTTAGCACAAGACTTTTCAATGAATAGCAAATTATTAGATGGTCAGGGTAATTTTGGCTCACTGGATGGCGATAGAGCTGCTGCAATGAGATATACAGAAACTAAATTGGCAAAAATTTCTGAATATTTAATTTCTGATATTGATAAAAATACCGTAGGCTTTCAAAATAATTACGATGATACAGAAACGGAGCCAGTGGTTCTACCGGCGCAATTTCCAAATTTATTAGTAAATGGTGCGGGTGGTATTGCTGTAGGTATGGCAACAAATATTCCACCTCATAATTTAGGTGAAGTAATAGATGGAACTTTGGCTTATTTAGAAAATAATAACATTACAATAGCCGAGATAATGAAAAGTATTCCTGGACCTGACTTTCCAACAGGTGGGTTAATATTAGGTAAAAATGACATTAAAAACGGTTACGAAAAGGGAAGGGGTTCAATTAAGATTAGGGGAGAAATAGATATTGAAGAAGGCAATAGAGATAGAAAATTAATCATAATTAAATCAGTCCCATATCAAACAAACAAAACTGCATTGATAGAAAAGATTGCAACACTTATAAGAGAAAAAAAATTAGAAGGAATTGCTGATTTGAGAGACGAGTCAAATAAAGAAGGTGTAAGAATCGTAATTGAAACAAAAAAAAATATTAATCAGGATATTATAACTAATCAACTTTATAAATTTTCACCACTTGAAAGTTCTTTTGGATTTAATACTTTGGCCATTAATGAAAATAAACCAGAACTACTAAATCTAAAACAATTTATTGAAATCTTTGTTAAATTTAGAGAAACAACAATTGTTAAAAGAACTCTTTTTGAATTAAAAAAAGCAAAAGATAGATCGCACATTTTAATTGGATTATTTATTTCTATTGAAAACATTGATGAAATAATTGCAATAATCAGAAAATCAAAAACACCTAATGAGGCTAAATCTTTATTATTAAAGAAAAAATGGAATTTTAAAAAATCAAAATTAGATAATAATATTTTAAGTATACACGAATTAAGCCAGATAAGTGAATATCAATTAACTGATCACCAGGTTAAAGCAATCCTTGAGCTTAGACTACAAAAATTAACAGCAATTGGTTATCAGGAAATAAATACAGAACTCAAAGAACTCTATGAAGTGATTATTAAATTAAAAAAGATTCTTAATGATAAAAAAGAGCTAACTAATTTAATAAAAAGTGAATTAACCAACATAAAAGCTAAATTTTCTCAACCGAGAAAAACTAAAATTATTGATGAAATATCCTCTGTTGAAATAGAGGACGTAATTCAAAAAGAACAAGTTGTTGTAACAGTTACAAACAAGGGGTACATAAAAAGAACGCCAATAACTAACATAAAAACACAAAAAAGAGGTGGTAGAGGTAAAATTGGAATTGTAACAAGAGAAGAGGATTTTGTTACACAGCTTTTTTCTGTCAATACACTCACACCTGTTTTGTTTTTTTCAAACAAAGGCATAGTTTATAAAATTAAAACATGGAAAATTCCAGAAGGATCAAATCAATCAAAAGGTAAATCTTT
>CESF01312467.1_pt1 | contig 11705 bp, 7 predicted proteins | sample 356331 | NCBI WGS metagenome assembly CESF01 (sample SAMEA2621779, study PRJEB7988) | marine metagenome | biome: marine biome (ENVO:00000447); feature: surface water layer (ENVO:00002042); material: "saline water (ENVO:00002010), including plankton (ENVO:xxxxxxxx)" | depth 5 m
GGTATAAATACATCAACACCTTGTTTTTGATTAATATAAACTATTAACTGTTTGAATCTTTCTAAGCCATAATCTTTACCTTCACGCTTAAGAATTGAAATTTTAGTTTCTATGTTATCAGTTACTTTAAATTCACTTATATTTTCACCAACCAAACTTTTAATATTAAAGTCTAGTTCAATTCCTGTATTAAATTTACCATGATGAATAAATCCTCTATAAATAGTTTCTTCGTCAAAATCTACATTTAAAATAGGATATTTTATTTTAGTATCAAAAGGTATAAAAATTTGTGATGCTTTTCCAGAACTTTTAATATATCTTTTTAATAATTCAAATTCTTGAACGTTGTTATTAAATGCTATAATTTTTTTATCTTTTTCCATAAAATAATTTATAGTTTTTTGTATTCCTTCATTACAGCAAGAATTTTGTAACAAAATAGCATCCATTACATTTTTTAATATCGGTGTATGTTTTTTTACAATCTTTTGAATCAACTGTTGAATTAAAATAGAAAAATAATAAATTTTTCCTTCCAAAGCACCAATTTGCTCAAATTGTATATCATTACCTCTTGTAATATTTGTAATTAAAGTTGTTCTATAATCATCACTTACATTTCTTGATGGAACATTTATATGACTTAATGGGGGCAAAAATGTTTGCCATTTGTTAACATGAAATTCTTGTGGTATAAATTCTTCCTCTTTTTTATCAAGTAAATACTCTCGTTTTAAAAGCATTCTTTCTCTAACTGAATCTTGTTCCATGATTTTATTAATTTCAATAAATTTTTTAAGTTTAGTGCAGAATTTTTCAACAACAGTATTGAAAGTATTTCTATTATATTTTGGAAGTTGTTTCCAAGGTCTTGCAGATGAACGATTTTTTAATGCTACACAAACAACATATTTTAAAGCTGAAAAATCAGTATCATTTTGAACAGGATATCCTGAAAAAGACCTAACACAACCAGGAAAAGTCTTACTTGTTTTTACAGATGGGATACTCGTCTGCAACGCTATCAAATAGTAGACAAGTGCAAAAGTAATCGCATAATCATCATAAAAACTTTCATATGTTTGCTTTCTACCTCTTTTTCTTGCCAGTTTTTTATTGTATTTAGCTCTTGATGCCTTCAAATTTAATTCATTAATACAATTACTTATTACAAATCCCTGCGAATTACTTATAATTATTCCCATATTTTCATTTAAATTTTCAACTATATTATCAATAAAATTGGCCTCTACTGATTTCAAATTCTTTGGTTTGTTTTCTTCATCCTCTAATATATCTATTAATTCTTTTTCCAATACAGATCTACTTACTATTTTAAATCCAGACTCATCATAACCCTCTGAAGTATCCATTTGTATTTCTTTAATAGTAAATCCACTATGTTTGTCTACTACCTTATCACCATCATCACTCAAAGTTCCTCTTTCAGCACATATTCTTTCCAATACATGATTGAAATTTTTTTCAAAAAAAGCTTTGCTTAATTCATAATAAAAAGTAGGCATTAATGGTTCTCCCGTATCATTACAATAATACCAATAAGGCGATTCTTCTGTATCAATATTGCATTCACGGCAAAAATTATTAACAAACAATTCAATATTTTTATATTTTTTAATTATATCATTTTGTGCTAATATTAAAAATAGCAATTTCTCGTGTGGTGATTTTATTAATGAATCATCTATAATACTTTCTCCTAATTGAAAAAACTTAAGATCTACTCCCCATTTTTCTTCTAGCCTAATTATTTTCATTTTCATATTTCTTTTTAAATAATGTCGGTATCTCCTTTCTAATTTTTCTTTCATATCAGCCGCAGATAAATGATATTTATCCTCAAAATGATCTAATATTTCTTGCTCTAATTTTTCTTTGATAAGTTTTGATTCATCGTCAACATTTTTACACATATTTTTAACACTAATACATGAATTTTTTAAATTACAAAACATAACCTGATCTATTGATTTTCCTTTCAAATTATCTTGCTGAACCCAAGTGTTTGCAACCCTTTTAAAATAGTGATATTTTCCTTGATCATCAATTAAAAAACAATAATCTCCTTCCATAACCCTTCTTTGTCCTTCAATTAAAGCCATAGCTTCCTGTGAAGCTAGTTGTTTATTCAAACCAACATTTTCCTGTAATTTACTAACTAAGTATTCGAAAAATACTTCTTGTGTCATACTTTCCTTCTCATCTTTATATTCTTCTAAAATATCATATCTTGTTTCATCATATTTTTTATCAAAATATACTTCACTATTATCATCATCTTCTCTTAATTCATCAATATCAATATATTGCTTTGCTAAAGTTAAGGTCTCGCACGATTCTTTAGTTTCACTTTCATTTGCAACGCTTAAATCTTCTGCTTCATTTAATACTTCTTCAATATTTAAAGGTTGTGATAAATCTACTTGACTTAATGATAAACCTAATGAATATAAATTACCATAATCCAAATTAGTAATTTTATTTAAAAATTCTCCTGTCGCTTCCTCTTTTAATGAATACGAAGTAAAAGCCTCATTATTAGCTGTATCGCTAGTCAATAATTCAAACAAATAACTTGGGGTTTCACCAGTTCTAAAAGTTTCAGTTTGTAAAGCATGACCTTTAGTTCTATATTCATGGTTATAAAATGAACGATATCCTCTGTGATTTTTAATAAATAATTTTTTTAATTCAATAGTATTTTTATAAATATATGACGTAATTATTTGATATTGCTGAAAAGTTAAATCATCATGATAAATTAAAAAACTTTCTAAGTATTCTAAAATTTTATCCATGGAATAATTATTTTCTATCTTATCTCTTAATAAATGAAATATATATCTTGTTCTTGGTATTATCATATTTAAAAAGTTTTTATAATCTTCTTCAGTATCTCTATCCACAAACATTTTACCACTTTCAAAAAAATATGCTTTGGTATTTTTCAAATAGTTGCTTTGATCAAAATACAATTCTTTTGTTTCATCATTTATTATATGTGTTTCAACATTACTTAGATTATTTAAAAAACTTGATAAGTAAAGATACTTATCATGGAGGTTTACTTTTTCTAATATATTTGTATTTGGCGTAGATATTCTTGAAAAGCGAACAAAAATCTCAGGTAATTGTAAAAATCCTGTCAAATGAACAATTTCATTTTGAGTTAAATTAACTCTATTTATACCTGAGTGCTTGTTTCTTATATCATTCATGTGTAAATGGGTTAATCCTTTAATATTTCTTTGTATGACTGACTTCGATTTTAACATTTGTTTTTCTTTGAAATTTGTTGAATAAAAATCACCTTTATTATTAACAACCGATTCAATACCGGTTCTAACTTCCTTTTTTGTAATTACATTATTTAAATCGTTTGGCTCAGTTGCTGGATTAAATGTATTTGCGGTTGTTCTAATTAAATATTTGTATTTATTTTGTTTATCAGGAGTAGTATTTTGTTTATAATTTTTCATGGCTTCCATTATGGTCTGTAAATCATCGCTTAAATCTAAAATATCAGTATCATCATCATTATCCTCATCAGGAAGTTTTAACTCATCATCTCTATATAAATTTTTGGTTTGTTTTATAACTGGCACTAACCAACTAAGTTTTTTATCTAAATTAAATAAAGATTTTGTGAGAGGTCTATAATCTGCAGATTTTATTAGAGGTATATCTAAATCACCTTCCTCAGTTACTGTTGAAAATGTTTTTCTTAACTCCTTAAATCTTTCAACCATTAAATGAATTCTTTTTAAATTTAATGGTGTTCTTTCATTTTTTGGAACTTGAGATAATAAATCATCTAATAAATCATTTGTTTGCGTCTCAATTCCAAATCTTACTTCGTCAGCTTCTACAGGCACATACTCAACTAATTCATCCAATTCTTCACCAAATTGAATATCATCCGCACTAAAAATAACTTGAGCTAATTCTCTTCTAACTTCTTCTCTACTTTTATCAGGTACATCTGTATCATCTACTTCTTCTTCAAATTCATCAAAAATATTTTCTTGTTTTTCTAAAGTTTCAACTGTTTGTTTTGTTTCTTCAGTTTCTTCAGTTTCTTCAGTTTCTTCATTTGTTATTTCTTTATTCATTTCATCAGTAACAGGATTATCTGGTTTATTAAATTCTAAAATAGATTCTATAGGTAAATTCAAAGGAATACCTTTATAGCCAAAATCAATATATAATGTTTCCTTATCTGGATATGTTTTTAACTCTATCATATCTTCTTCTAGATCTGTTATCAAACCATTAATAGTTTCTGGGACATTACCACCAAATCTTATAGTAATCCATTTACCAGGTAATAACTCGTTTTGTCTCGCATAACCACTTTCTTCAGGGACGTCTAAAATAGATATACTCTCAATAGTTTCATCTCCAAAAACCCCATCATCAATTCTTATAATTGTTTCATCTAATGAAGTGTCGTTAATTAATCTAATTCTATTTTCATCCAAATAGTCAACAAAAAACACTTTATCATTTAAATCACTATTTAATGGAGCTTGAATCTTAATTATACAACCTAATTCTAAATCTATTTCATTTTTATTTTCATTTTCAATTACCGGCGTTTCTTTTTCCATTACCTTATAATTATAATAGAAATTATCTTTAATTATTATAAACCTACTTAAATCAATCTCTATATGTTATGTCATAAATATGGATATACCTTTGAGAAAATATGACATAGAAAGTATAGTTAATATTAAAGAAGTAATTCAATCTAAAGAAAAAGCAAATAAAGAAAACTTAATCGTAAAATCATTAGTATTAAATGATAAACAATATTACTTAATCAAATACAATAGAAATAAGGTCACAATAAATAATGAAAGTCAATTAGGATTATTTAAATCAATATTATGCGATGAAGAAAAAATATATTCATTTTGCCCGCCAAAAAAAAATACATTTGAAAGTTTTATTGAAAATAATAAAGCAAATGAGTGTAGATATGAAGAGCAAGTAGAAGGAACTATGATCAGTTTATTTTTTGATGTAAATAAAGAAGAATGGGAAATTAGCACAAGAAGCAGAATTGGAGCGAGATGTAAATTTTATAAAGATGCAAAATTTACTTACAGATATATGTTTTTAGATGCCTTAAACAATTGTAATATTGAGTTTGATATTTTTGATAAAAAAAAGTGTTATTCTTTTGTCCTTCAACATCCAGAAAATAAAAAAGTAATTCCTGTAAAAGAACCAAAAGTATATTTAGTTGGGGTTTACAAACTTAATAATTTTATTGTAGAAGAATTAGATGCTAAATTAGAAGCACAAATGCTAGGAATTCCATATCCTATGGATTTTACCGATTATTTTAATAAAATAATAGATGAGGAAACAGATGATAACGTTGTTAAAAATTATTTGCACATTATATATAATTGGGAACATCTAACAAATTTAATGAAAGATTATATTGAAAATAAAAATATTTATAAATTAGCAGGTATTTGTATAAAAAATAAAAATGGAGAAAGAAGCTTATTACAAAACAGTATTTTTGAATACGTAAATGAATTAAAAGGAAATAATCCTAAAATGCAATATCAATATTATTCATTAAGAAAACTTGGAAAAGTAAAAGAATGTCTAAAATTTTATCCAGAATATAAAGAAAAATTTTTAGAATATAGGGAAAATTTACATACTTGGACTAAAATGTTACATCAAAACTATTTTGATTGTTTTATTAATAAGAAAGCGCCTATTAAAGATTTTCCTCATCAATTCAAGCTTCATATGTGGAAACTTCACGAACTATATCTAACAAAATTAAGACTCGAAGGTAAATATATGTCTTTGCAAGAAGTAATAAAGTATGTAAATGAAATTCCTGCAGCGAAGTTAATGTATTCTGTTAATTATGTTTATAGAAAAATAAAACATGATGAAAAAATAAATAATGTAAAAAATTCATTAAATAAAGAAGCAGAAACTGCAAGAGTTAGTGAAAATAATGGAGAAGAAACTATGACTGATGATTAGTTAAACAAAGTCGCTTTTAATATCAGCGAAAAGTTGAACGCAAAATCCACAAGACATCGAAATATCTTGTCGGCACATAGAAATAAAATCGGTGTTACTTTCAAATTCATTTTCCATGAAAGCTATACGAATAACTGAATAATCATCATGAGGATGATAAAGAGCAAAAGCAATATAGCTTAAATGTCTATTTTCATCATCATTAAAGAATTTTTCGAATAAACCATGTTCGATGGATTTACCGAGAGTATAGTCAATATTTGGCAAAGTAATATCATAGCAATTAGGAATTGTGCTTTCACTTTTTCTAATATCAAGTTCATCTTGCTGAGCTTTATTCATAACATCAGTTAAGCCTTTAATTAAAACATCACAAGCTTTTTCAACAAGTTCACAATTCTTATAAACACCAACAGATTCAATAGTAAAATCAAAAGAGTTTTTTAGTGTAATTCTTTTGCCTTCATGATTATACCAATTTTGTTTTGCTAGCTCAATATTTTCACTTTTAATTTCGCTCTCTTCAACTTGTTCTGATATCTTTTCTCTAATTTCTTGCCATTTTTCATCTTGTTTAACTTTATCAACAGAATTACCATAAGCGCAAGTAGATGCTACATTATATGCCGAACTGATTGCAGCGGTTTGTAAAGAAATCTTCGCGTGAACTTTAATTTCTTCTCCCGGAACTTCATTTGAAATTCTTGGTTTTAACCTACAAAATATAATATGATCACCAGTAAGTGAGTTAGGAGGAAATATCCTATTTACTGCTTGCGTAGATAAATAAGTATCAGTATTAGTATCTTTAATTTTAAAATCAGCTGTTGTTACGAAAATAACATTTTCTGTTTCGTTTCTTTTTTCAATTTCAACAACAAGATTCCTATAATCTGAATCTAAATCTTTAATATGAACTGGTATACAAGCTAATCTTTGTTTTAGTATTTCATTATTAAGTCTTGTTGTATTTTTTATAAAATCTGCTTCGTTCTCATTATGAGGCGTAGTTTTAAAAGCTAAACATGGAATATCAGATAAAATTGTTCGTCTAATAGCGTTGGCTATTGAATGATTTACATTTTCAAGTTGAAAACGTAAAATTCCTTCACTTTCCATACGCGAGTTAATTAAAGAACTTGTTTTATTCATTTTGTTTTTATGATATATTATATTTATAATTATTTGAATCAATTTTTTTAAATAATTATAAATTAGCAGTTCCCACAATCTCTATCAATGCAGGCAGTTTTTCCATCAGGACAACATCCAAATTCGGTTCCTTTACAACCTCCTATTATTTTTTGACAATTTGAACAAGTTGAATCCATGCAAGGTTTAACTCCATTAGGACAACAACCATATCTTGTACCTTTGCAACCACCTATATTTCTTCTTCTATGACGTCTAGCTGGTATAAATCTAAATTTTAATAATCTAATAAATAATAAAGTAGCCGTAAAAATTAAAACATTAATAAATAATTCTTTTCCAGTTATCTTCTTATTAGAATAGGCATTTAACATTAAAAAAATTAAAATAGAAAATAATATATACATTTATATTATACTTAGATTTTGTCTAAACATTTCCATTTTTTATCAATAAATAATTTTGCAACATCAGGATTTAATTCTTTATATGAACTTGTATAATAACCAAAAAGTAAAGGTAAATTACTACCAACATTAATAGCACTTTTATTTAATTGTTCGCATATACTGTGTGCTAATATATTACCTAATCCTTGGCAATCCAAAAGAGCTATATCAAAATTTATTTGCGATATATTTTGCAAATACATATTTGCTATATCTATTACTTTTTTTCCTTCCATAGGTCCTAACTTATATTCCATAAATGTAAAAGTACACTCTTCAAAAAGTTTATTTTCTTTAAAATAATTATTTGGATTTCTTTTTTCATCTGATATTTCTTTACTAAGAGGAGTAATAACTAAAATTTTCAATTGTGAAAGGGCTCTAAACCAATTATGTTGGTGCAAAATAAAATTACCAATATTAAAAACTTCTCTCCATATAGTAAATTTATCATATTTTTTTTTATAAAAATCATATGATGGCCCTAATGATTTGGCTTCGGCATCATATAAATTATAACAAGAATAAACTTCTGCATCTTTAATAGACCTTAAATATAAGTCACAATATGTAACCCCATCATTAATATCTTCATTAAAATATAAATTTGAATACTCAGTTAATTTTAAATATTTTAGTATTTCTTCTTTAGGGGGCTTTAAATTTTCATTTACAATTTTGTGAACCACAAAAGACCAATAACTTTCTGCTCCTTCTATAGCTGGAACATAAAATTTCTTGTTGTTAAAAATCTTTGTGCATATATAATTATATAATCTCATATTATCATCGTAATTCATTTTTTCAATATCTTCATTCATTTTAAAAACTTGTTGATAACTTTTAATTCCTGATTGTTTTGTTGAATAACCAAAAGGTTCCAAATAAATATGAGGCCTTGAAATTAAATTACTTGAATGAAGATAATCTCGTTCTTTGCTTTTTTGAACGTGTTTAATTTTGATTAGCTTAGGAACATTATAAATATTATAATCTAACATTTTTGCTATGTAAATTAATTTATTATCACAACCAGGCTTTCCATTAAAAAAATCAAATAAAATCATATTTTTATCATTTGGTAAATAATCAGTATGAATAATCCAAGCATCTTGACTATCAAAACGGGGGCCAAAAATTTTTGATGACTTACTTTTAGGATTATAATCGTGTCTCAATAAAGCCATAAAGTTTTTTTTTGTATGAAAATCAGTTCTTCTAATATTATTGATTGTTTCATCTAAAAATATATCAGAATTTGTAAAAACAATATATCCTTTTAATTTTCTTTTTTTTACATATTTAAAAATATCAATATACTTCATTCTATTTTTAATTTTTTTTTGAGTTAATTTATTTGATTTACAACCAATTTCGTCATCACTATAAATTCTTTCATTTAACATGATAAATTCTTTAATATGAGGATTTTCAATATTTTTTTTTACACAAAATTTAATTTCATTTTCTTGTCGCCAAGAATCTTTATGAATAAAAAATTGCTGAAATAAATATATTGGCTGATCATTAAAATCTTTATCAGCTACCAAATTTTTAGATTTATGGAATGATAACATTATGTCCTAATACATTAATTTGTGTTTAAATAATAATTTAAATAATATGTGATAATTAATATATTTAATGAGTGTAATATTATACTATAGCCAATTTTGTCAACATTCCAAAGATTTATTATTAAAACTTAGCAGAACTAAACAAAAAACAAAGGTTCATTTTATTTGTATCGACCAAAGAGAAAGACAAGAAAACGGAGAAACACATATTATTTTAGAAAATGGAAGTCATCTACTATTACCTGATACAATAAAAGAAGTTCCATCAATATTACTTTTAAATGATAATAATAAAATAATAGCCGGATTAACAAATATTTTAGGTTATTTACGACCTCAAGAAAAAGAAATTAATAGAGTAGCTACAAATAATAACATGGAACCACAAGCATTTTTTTCCTATGAAATGGGTTCTTCATTATCTGATAACTATTCTTATTTAGATATGAGCCCTGAAGATTTATCAGCAAAAGGAAACGGGGGAACTAGAATGATGCATTCTTACAGCTCTATTTTTGATAACCAAAAAATACATACACCTGAAGATGACTATGAACCTGATAAAATAGGTGAAGTAGATTTAGGTAAAATTCAAAGTGAAAGAGAAAGAGATGTTAGAATGCAATAATTATTAATTAAGTAATAATTTAAATATAAAAATAGTGTTTATCTAATAATAATGAGCTTGTTAAAAGTTTTTAATAATCATCTTCTAGAATTCTTAAATGATGTTAAAGGAGTAGTCCAAAACAAAGCTGATATTAAATCAGCAATCTTCTTTGTAAATACCACAAAATCCTTAAATGCAAAAATGTTTATTCAAGGTTGGTATATTTATATCTATCAAAAATATTTACAAGAAATTAATAAAGGTGATTTTACTTTCTTTTTAAACAAAGATTACTCAAATGATGTAACTAGTTCACAATCTGACAATAGTAATAAAGTATTAGAAATAATTAATACAATTAGAAGAGAAATGTCAAATTTAAATACTGAAGAACAAGAAAAAGTTATGAAATATGCTCAAAATTTAAGTAAAATTTGTGGAATGTATTTTACACAATAATAATTATTATAAATACTATAATTTAAATAAATAACAATACATTTAAATTATATAATGAATTTAGAAAAACAGCCAGAAACATCCAACAAAACTAAAAAAACTGCACCAGAAGTTCCTGAAAAATTTCAAAAATTAGTAAAAGAATTTTTAAATGATATATTAACAACATTTCCAGAACTAAAAGAAAATTTAGATTCAAACTTAAAAAAAGTTTTACAGGATTCAGCAGATAAAGAAACAATAAAAAAATTATTTGAATTTGCAAAAGAAATTTATCCTGAAAGATTTTTTGATATTTTATATCAAAATGAAGATATATTTAATAATGATGAAATAAATACAACTTTTTTACCAAATATTAATTTTTCTTTTTTAATGAATGATGACATCAGCGAAAAAACAAAAGAAATTATTTGGAAATATCTCCAACTCGTTCTTTTTTGTGTAATTGAAAATGTAGAAGAAAGTAAAACTTTTGGAGAAACTGCAACACTATTTGAAGCTATGGATGAAAATGTTCTCAAAGAAAAACTCGAAGAAACTATGAAAGGAATGGCTGATTTGTTTGGAAATGAAAATGATGATTTGAACTTTGATGAAATGAGTGAAGATTTGCCAAATCCAGAAGATATTCATGAGCACATTAATGGTTTACTAAATGGAAATTTAGGCAAATTAGCTACCCAAATTACAGAAGAAACATTAAAAGATTTGGATATTGATTTAAATGTAGATGGAGATGCTTCCGTGAGTGATGTATTTAAATCTCTTTTTAAAAATCCCGGAAAATTAATTAACATGATTAAAAAGGTTGGAAAGTCATTAGATCAAAAACTTAAATCAGGTGAAATTAAAGAAAGTGAATTAATGGAAGAAGCATCTGACTTTCTTAAAAAAATGAATAAAATGCCTGGAATGAAAAATATGGCTTCTATGTTTAAAGATATGGGCGTTCCTGTTGGAAAAAATGGAAAAATGAACTTTGGAGCTATGCAAGGTAATCTACAAAAAAATATAAGAATGTCAAAAATGAAAGAAAGAATGAGAAGAAAATTAGAAAAAAGAAACTCTAATAAAGATTCACAAATTAGAATTTTAGAAAAACAATTAGAAGAAGCAAAAATAGAAAATAAAAAACTTTTAGGTGAAACAACAAAAAAATCAAACAAAAAGAAAAAAAGAAGAAGGAAGAAAAATAAAAATAAAAAATAAGGTAAATATATATTAATGAGTGATAGTTTTTGGTTTGATAATCCTAATAGTTTATTAGATAAAGAACATATAACACAAATATGGCCATCAAAAGATTTAGAATTAGGCGAAAAATTAAACGCTGTGACAAGATTAGTTATAATTCTTACACTTTTAGGTTATTTTTTTACAAGATCAATTAAAATTTTAGTTTCAGCT
>CESF01025542.1_pt1 | contig 11669 bp, 8 predicted proteins | sample 356331 | NCBI WGS metagenome assembly CESF01 (sample SAMEA2621779, study PRJEB7988) | marine metagenome | biome: marine biome (ENVO:00000447); feature: surface water layer (ENVO:00002042); material: "saline water (ENVO:00002010), including plankton (ENVO:xxxxxxxx)" | depth 5 m
TTCTAAATATTTTTTTATCAAATTTAACTCCTGTTGATTTGAAATTAAGTCAAGTTGCGCATCTTTAATCTCTGTATCTATTTCAAATTTTGATTTATTAAATAATGAATTTAATCGAGCGCACGCATACTGTACATAGAACACAGGATTTTCTTTAGATTTATCGTTGACTACATCAAAATCAAAATCTAGAGGCGATTGTGAACTTCTATAAACCATCATGAATCTAGCTGAATCTTTACCTACGGCATTTATCAAATCTTTTGCTAAAATAAAATCTCCTGCTCTTTTTGACATTCTGTAAGGCTTGCCGCCTTTGTACAATTTTACAATTTGACTAATTTTAATCTCAAATTTTTTTTTATTATTTAAAGCAGAAACTGCTGAAGAAAGTCTCTTAATATACCCTGCATGATCTGCACCTAAAATATTTATGTAATGGTCATACTCTCGATTTAGTTTGTGATAGTGATAGGCAATGTCATTAGCAAAGTATGTCCAGGTATTGTCAGATTTTTGAAGAGCTCTATCAACATCGTCTCCGTAATTTGTTGCCTTAAATAATAATTGCTCTCTCGGTTCCCAATCTTCAATTTCACCTTTGGGTTTGGGCAAAACGCCTTTGTATATAGCCCCTTTATCCTTCAATTTATTTATAGCTTTAGATAAAATATTTTCTCTAACAATAGCACTTTCTGAAGTAAATATATCATGGTTAATACCCATTATATCTAGATCATTTTTTATTAAATTCATTGCTAAATCAATAGCTATTGAACGCAAGGTAATTTTGGCGTCTTCAAAATTATCATAATCATCGATGTTTATTTTCTTTAATATCTCTTTCGTTATATCAATTATGTATGTTCCTGGATAAAGTCCTTGGTCTTCAGGAAATTTTTTTTTTTTTACAATTTCAACTGCCCTAAAGTAAATAGATTTTAAAAATAATGTAATTTGGTTACCGTAATCGTTTATGTAGTACTCTTTTGATACATTGTGCCCACAATATTTTAATAAGTTGCTCAAAACATCACCGTATATGGCGCCTCTACAATGTCCTATATGAAGAGGTCCAGTTGGATTGGCTGAGACAAACTCAATATTTATTTTTTTTGAACTTTTGTTGTTTGAGAATCCAAAATTATTTTGAATTTTACCTAAAAAATTTAGTAAAGTTTTTTTTTTGAAAGTGAAGTTAATAAACCCTGGTTTCGTTATTTCAATTTTATCAAAATCATTGTTATTTTTTACAATATGATTTTTAAATTCTTCAGCTAAAATTAATGGATTTTTTTTTAGAATAGAACTCAAAACTAGAGGTGCATTAAAAGAAATATCACCGAACGTTTTTTTTTTAGGTGTTTCGACAGATATTTTGCTTTTTAATTTTTCATCAATATTAATGTGTTTAATTGATTGTAAAAAAATATCTTTATAATATTCAAATATATTCATTTTTATTTAATAGAATTGTAAACATTTAAAGCAAATTTGTCAGTCATTCCAGATATGTAATCAGCAATATTCCTGTCCTCACTAAAATTTTTATTAAAATTAGGTATTTTTTTAATATTATTTTTGAAGTACAGAAATAATTGTTTAATAATTTCTTCTGAATTTGTATTCCATTTTTTTATACTATTATGATTATACATTTTGATTTTTAAAAAATTTCTTATTTCATCTAATCCAATAATAACATCATTAGAAAAATTAATAATATTAAAGTTTCTATTATAAACATCATCAATATTTTTAATTTTCTCAGCATTAATTTTATCTCGTGAATTTTCAATTAAATCAGTTACAAGCATGTTTAATAATTTTCTAACTATTTCCTTTTTGTTTATTTTATTTTTATTATTGAAGACTTTTTTCAAATATTTTAACTCAAATAAATCCTCAATATCAAATAATTCTGCTCTTAAACCATCATCTATATCATGACAATTATAAGCAATGTCATCTGATAGCGAGCTTATTTGAGCTTCTAAACTTCCAGAATTTTTAAAGCTAATTCCATAGTCAAATATTTCTGGTAATTGATTTTTTATAACATCGCAATTATTTAATGGTCCATTATGCTTTAGCAACCCATCGATACAATTCAAAGACAAGTTAAGACCCTTTTGATCATTGTATGTATCTTCGAGTAAAATTAATATTCTTAATGACTGAACATTATGATCAAATACATCGCCGTTTAAACAGCTGGAAAGCGCTGTTTCTCCAGCATGTCCAAAGGGGGTGTGTCCTAAATCATGCGCTAAGCTAAGAACTTCACAAAGATCCTCGTTTAATTTTAAAACTCTTGCTACTGATCTTGCTATTTGAGAAACTTCTAACGAGTGTGTCAATCTTGTTCTAAAATGATCACCCTCATAATAAACAAAAACTTGGGTTTTGTACTTTAACCTTCTAAATGAGTTGCTATGAATAACCCTATCTCTATCCCTTTGAAATTCACCTCTGTATTGGCTTGGAGTATATGGATATTTTCTACCTAAAAAATTATCATCTTTTGATGCAAATGCAGCCAAATTGGAGTATTTATATTTGATATCCATTTATATTTAAAATGACGAATACAATTGAAATAACAGAAAATGCAAAAAAACAAATAGTTAAACTACTTTTAAATGAACCAAAAGGTTCATTTTTTAGAGTTTCTGTTGAGGGAGGTGGTTGCTCTGGCTTTAAATACAATTTTTCAATAGATAATAAGTCCAATGAAAACGATATCTTAATTGATCAAATTTTAATTGATAAAATCAGTCATGAATTTATTAAAAATTCAAAATTGGATTATGAGCAAAATTTGATGAGTGAGTCATTTAGAATCACAAATCCAGATGCTAAAGCATCGTGTGGATGCGGTATATCCTTTTCTATATGATAATTTCAAGTTGGAATATTAATTCAATCAGAATCAGAACAAAAAATATCGAAGAATATATTAATAAAATTGATCCTGATATTCTAATGTTTCAAGAAATAAAATGTGAGGATGACAAATTTCCTTACGATTTTTTTGAAAACAAAAAGTACAATTGCTATGTCTTTGGACAGAAATCGTACAACGGAGTAGCTATTTTATCAAAAAAAAAACTCTTAAAAATTGATAAGAGTTTCAAAGATCCAAATAAACAATCAAGATTAATATCAGCAGATATAAAAATAAGTAACAAATTGGTAAAATTAATTTGCATTTATTTACCAAATGGCAATCCGGTAAATACAGATAAGTATCCATATAAAATAAAATGGTTAAATAATTTTTTTGATTTTATAAAAAAAGAGATAAACAATTATGATGGAATTATTATTGGTGGAGATTTTAATATTATTCCTAATTCTAATGATGTAGAAAATCCAGAAGATTGGGAGAATGATGCCCTGTATAGGTTAGAGATTAGAAAAGAATTTAGAAAAATATTGAACCTTGGCTTTAAAGATAGTTTTAGAATTTTTAACAACGAAGACAAACAATATACATTTTGGGACTACACGCAGGGATCATGGCAACGAAATAAAGGGTTAAGAATTGACCACTTTTTAATATCAGATAAAATTTTAACAAAAATTAAAAATGTTGAAATTGATAAGTTCACACGCGGTTTAGATAGACCTTCTGATCATGCGCCAATAAGAGTTATTTTTTAACACGACCATAAATATCATCTAAACGTATAATATCTGTTTCCTTTAACACTTTGCCAATTTGAGCTTCAATAATTTTAACTGGTTTTTTAAATTTATTTTTTATTCTATGAATAGAGCCTTTTGGTATAAAAATTAAATCATTTTTTAATGGTTTAACAATTTTTTTTCCTAATGTGATTTCTGGTTTGCCTTCAAAAATAAACCAATGCTCCTCTCTAAACTTATGCTTTTGCAAACTTAAACAGCCATTTTTGTTAACTATGAGTTCCTTAATTAAAAAATTCTTTCCTTTAAAAAGATTTCGATATGTTCCCCAAGGTCTTTTAAATAAATTTTTTTTGTTATAAAGTTTAAATCTTATATTTTTAAATAACATATTTATTGCTTTCCAACTTCCAAGATCTGACCAGTTATTAATTAATTTTATAGATTTAATTTTCTTTATTTTCTCAAGTATTGCGTAATCAAAAGACAGCGGCTTAATTTTATTGAAAGATTTTTTTTCTAAAAAAATGCAATTATTTTTTTTTACAGATTTATTTACTGAGTTTAAACAATCGACAAACATATTTTTTTGATTTTTAATAAAATGATTTATTAAAGATTCCTTATTTGATAGAAAGATACCCGCATTCCATAATGCTTTTTGTTTTATTAATTTTTTAGCAACTGATTTATCAGGTTTTTCAAAAAATCTTGAAACTTCTATTGAATTATTTTTTCTTAAAAAGTACCCATACTGGTCTGAGGCGTCTGTTGGCTTTATACCAAAAATAAATACATCCTTATAATTAATTTTTTTAGCATTTTTTTCAACGGCAACATTAAATTTAATTTTATCTTCTATTAATTGATCTGATGGCAAAAAAATAATTGGTTGCGAAGACTTGATGTCTTTTAATAAAGTTACGGCTAAAATTGCTGGTGCAGTATTTTTTTTACTTGGTTCTAATACAATATTATAATCTTTTACTTTGTATTTTTTTAAATATTTTTTTACCAAAGACAAATATTTAACATTTGTACTAATAATTGGTGGTAAATAGATTGAAGAATTTATTCTTTCCAGTGTTCTTTGAAACATTGTCCAATTACCAAAATCAATAAATTGCTTTGGCAAATTGTTCTTGTTCTCAGGAAAAAGTCTTGTACCTGCTCCACCACAAATAATAACAGGTAAAATTTTCATTTTACTATATATCAGCGTATGTTTTTTTCTCTTTAAATGCCCCTGGGTGCGTCACAGCACCATTGGTTGCCTCACCTACGCTTTGAGCATACTTCCATAATGTGCCACTTTCAAAATTAGAGTCTTTGGGTTTCCATTCAGACTTTCTTTTTTTTATTTCGTCCTCTGATAAATTTACGGATATAGTCCCCTTTTCTGCATCAATTTCTATTTTGTCACCATTTTTTAATAACCCGATCATTCCACCAATGTATGCTTCTGGGGATACATGACCAATACAAAAACCTCTTGTAGCTCCAGAAAATCTCCCGTCAGTAATCAAAGCAACTTTCTCTCCCATTCCTTGGCCATATATGGCCGCTGTAGTAGAAAGCATTTCTCTCATTCCGGGACCACCCTTTGGACCTTCGTAACGAATAACTATTACATCACCTTCCTTGTAATTTTTTTCTTTTACAGCTTTAAATGCATCCTCTTCACAATCAAAACATCTTGCGTTGCCTTTAAAGTTTAATCTTTTCATTCCAGCCACTTTAACTATTGCTCCACCCTCAGCTAAATTGCCTTTTAATCCTACAACACCACCTGTCTTCGTTATTGGGTTGTTATGAGGTCTTATAACATCTTGATTTTGATTAAATTTAACAGCACTCAAATTCTCAGCCATTGATTTACCCGTAACTGTTAAGCAATCACCATTTATAAATCCACCATCAAGAAGAGTTTTTAACAACATTGGAACGCCTCCTGCCTCAAACATGTCTTTAGCTACATATTTACCGCCAGGCTTTAAATCAGCAAGGTAAGGAGTTTTTTTAAAGATCTCTGCCACATCCATAATGTCAAATTTAATCCCACATTCATTAGCTATCGCAGGTAAATGAAGAGCTGCATTAGTTGAGCCTCCAGTTGCAGCAACAATAACAGCTGCATTTTTTAAAGCTTCAAGCGTAACTATATCTCTAGGTCTTATCTTTTGTTTTAATAATTCCATTACTTGCTTTCCACTTTCTAAAGCATACTTGTCTCTTTCTTCATAAGGCGCTGGTGTTCCTGAAGAGTAAGGTAAAGCCAAACCTATAGCTTCAGAGACACATGCCATTGTGTTAGCAGTGAATTGTCCACCACAAGCTCCTGCTGATGGGCATGCGGCCAATTCAAGTTCTCTTAAATCTTCATCGGACATTTTGCCCGCTTCATGCATACCAACGGCTTCATATACATCTACGACAGTAACATCTTTGCCTTTAAATTTTCCAGGCAATATTGAACCGCCATACATAAATACACTGGGCACGTTTAACCTGCACATTGCCATCATTAAACCAGGTAAGGACTTATCACATCCTGCTAAACCAACTAAGGCATCATAGCAATGACCTCGTACTGTTAGTTCAGTAGAATCTGCTATTACCTCTCTAGAAATAAGAGATGATTTCATTCCTTCATGCCCCATAGCAATTCCATCAGTAACTGTAATAGTGCAAAACTCTCTTGGTGTGCCTTTGTTTTGGTTAACACCTTTTTTTACACTTTGGGCCTGTCTCATTAAAGCAATATTACAAGGTGCTGCCTCATTCCAAGTTGAAACAACACCAACAAAAGGTTTAGCCACGTCTTCTTCTGTTAAATTCATTGCGTAGTAAAAAGACCTATGTGGAGCTCTTTCCGGTCCAACCGTGGTATGTCTACTTGGTAATTTTGATTTATCTAATTTCATTTTAAACTATTTATTATTTCTGAAAGGTTTTTATACTCGTTTTTGTTGTTTTCTAGAAGGTCTTTTTCCTGGCTAATAATATTTTTTGGTGCTTTTTTTATAAAGTTATCATTTTTAAGTTTATTTTCTGAACTATTTATTTGATTTTCTAAAACCTCAACTTTTTTATTAAGTATTGAGATTTGCTGCTCTAAATTTATATCATCACCAAATGAGATGGATATTTTGTCGTTGAATAAAATAACTTTTCCAATTTTAGATTTTACACCTTCAAGACTAAAATTTTTTATACGACCTAATTTTTTTATTATTAACTCATTATTATAAATTATTTTTTGATTTTTTTTAGGTAATTCATCTATATTTAAGTCAACAAAATTACCAGGCGATATATTAAGTTTTGCTTTTATTGATCTTAGATCGGTTATAAAACTTATAATATAATCAATATCCTTTGCTCCTTTAGAGTTTTTTAATTTATGATCTTTTTTAAAGTTAAAGTTTATGAGATCTGTTTTTTCCAGTTTTCTAAAATCAGTTAGTTTCCAAAGTTCCTCAGTCACGAATGGAATAAATGCATGTAAAATAGAAAGATTTTCTCTTTGTACGTGTAGTAAAGTATTTTTAGTCTCTTCTATTGTTTTCTTATTACTTGAGTTTAGTAATGGTTTGGAAAATTCAATGTACCAGTCACAAAAATAATTCCAAATGTATGAATAGATATTTTTAGCCGCTTCATCAAACCGATAATCATTTATATTTTTTTTTATTCTTTGTTTGTATAGATTTAATGTTGTGATTATCCATTGATTAGCTGGATTTTGAATATTAGATAATTTTATTTTTTTTAATTTAAAAATATTATTAATTTCACAATAGCTAAAAGTATTCCAAATTTTAGTTATAAAATTTCTATAACCTTTAACTCTATCTAATGATAATTTAACATCTCTACCAGGAGAGGACATTGATATTAAAGTAAATCTTAATGCGTCAGCACCAAATTCATTTATAATTGTTAGAGGGTCTATAACATTGCCTTTTGATTTTGACATTTTTTGACCTTTTTCATCTCTAACTAGAGCATGTACATAAATATGTTCAAATGGAACTTCTTTCATAAAATAAAGTCCCATCATCATCATTCTAGCTACCCAAAAAAATATAATATCGAATCCTGTAACCAGCACTTTTGTTTTGTAAAAACGTTTTAATTCATAAGATTTATTATTTGGCCAACCGAGAGTAGCAAATGGCCATAGCGCAGATGAAAACCAGGTATCGAGAACATCAGGGTCTTGTTTTAAAAGGACTTCTTTTTTAAATTTCTTTTTAGCAATTTTTTTTGCCTCTTTAAAATTTTCGGCAACGATAATTTTTCCGTCTTCGGTATACCATGCAGGAATCTGATGACCCCACCATAACTGTCTAGAGATACACCATGGTTCAATATTTTCCATCCATTGAAAATAAGTTTTTTTCCAATTATCTGGAAAAAAATTTGTATTTTTTTTCTTTACCTGTCTAATTGCCTCGTGAGATAATTTTTTTGCATTAACAAACCATTGCTCAGTCAATAATGGTTCTATGACTGAATTTGTTCTATCTCCATAGGGAACTGTATGATTAATATCCTCAATTTTATCTAAAAAGTTTTTTTGTTCTAATTCAACTATTAATTTCTTTCTTGCATCTATACGATCGATATGAATATAATCTTTAGGTACATTTTCGTTTAAAGTTCCATCTTTATTTAATATATTGATTAAATCGAGGTTATTTCGTTTACCAACTAAATAATCATTAAAATCATGACCTGGTGTTATTTTTACTGCTCCAGAACCTTGATCTGGATCAGCGTACTCATCTGAAATAATTTTTATCCTTCTGTTTGATATAGGTATAATCGCTTCCTTAGCAATTAAGTTTTGATACCTTTCATCTTTTGGATTTACTGCAATAGCAGTATCACCAAACATAGTTTCTGGTCTAGTTGTTGCAATAATTATATTTTGATCACTATCAACCACTTTGTATTTTATATAATAAAGCTTTCCTTTTGTTTCTTTCTGGACAACCTCTAGATCTGAAATAGCTGTTTGTAGTTTAGTGTCCCAATTAGTTAATTTGAAATCTTTGTAAATTAATTTTTTTTCATATAAATTTACAAAAACCTTCAGCACAGCTTTGGACAATCCATCGTCCATTGTAAATCTATCTCTTGACCAATCACATGATGATCCAAGTTTTTTGAGTTGGTCAGTGATTATGCCACCTGATTTTTCTTTCCATTTCCAGACTTCCTTAAGGAATTTGTCTCTGCCAATATCTTTTCTAGAGACCCCTTTTTGCATAAGTTGTTTTTCGACAACTAATTGAGTAGCAATCCCGGCGTGGTCAGTCCCAGGCTGCCACAATGTTTCCAAACCTTTATTTCTATTGTGCCTGATTAGTAGGTCCTGAATAGAATTATTTAGGGCATGTCCCATGTGTAAACTGCCTGTTACATTTGGCGGAGGTATTACTATTGAAAAATATTTTTTATTTTTATTTTTCTTAGGCTTAAAACAATTATTTTTTTCCCAATATTTATAAATTCTATCTTCTATGTTTTTATGATTATATGGCTCAAAGTTAGACATTTTATTGAATATTACAAAACTTTATATATACCTCCAGACTAATAAACAATTTCTAATAATTGGCCACGTGGCGGAATGGTTACGCAGAGGATTGCAAATCCTTCTATCCCAGTTCAATTCTGGGCGTGGCCTCCAAAAAAAATATTGTTTTGAAATAAAAAGTCTATATTAAGGGTTTATTCCCCGGTAGCTCAGTTGGTAGAGCAAGCGGCTGTTAACCGCTCGGTCGCTGGTTCGAGTCCGGCCCGGGGAGCCAAACTAAATTGCTTTTCTTAAGCTCGTATTATCCCTAAGAACTTCAAGTAATTTATCTTTTTGTTGAGGTTCAAGTTCATTAAATAATCTGACTAAAAAACTGTAATTAACATCTTTTGAAGCTACATTTGATTCATTTGTAGATGAAAAATCCTGATAATCCTCAAAAAAATATTTAATTGGAACCTTGAGAAAACTTGACAATTGCAGCAGACGAGCGGAACTTACCCCATTTGTGCCCTTTTCGTACTTTTGAATTTGCTGAAATGTCACGTTTATTGCTTTTGCTACTTGAGTTTGAGTTAATCCTAGTGAAGTTCGTCTTAATCTTAGCTTTTTCCCCAAATGCTGGTTTAACTGTGCGCTCACTAATGTCTCCCTTTGAACAATGTTAAATACTTTTTTCACAACTATAGCAACAAAAAAACTATAAAAAATCTGTAAAAATTCTCTTGATTTTGTTACTGAATTAACAGTTTTTTTTATAAAATTATGCTTATTTATTGGATTAGAAATGATTTTCGCTTCATAGATAATGAGGCTTTAAACTATTTATCAAATTACAATGGTAAAAAGCTTTGCTTTTATTCATATGATGAAAGTAAATTTAAAGATAGATCAGCACAAAAATGGTGGCTTTATAAATCGCTAACAAATTTTAGAAGTAATCTTGAAGATAAAAAATATAAATTTAATTTTTTTATTAATTCAGAATTAAATTCTATTAAAAGTCTTTTAAAAAAAAACAAAATTCATCAAATTGTATGGAATAAAGTATACCTGCCAAATGAAATTTTTATAGAAAAAGAGATAATTAATTTTTTAGATAAAAATAAAATCTTATATAAAAGATTTAGCTCAAACTTATTATCAAGTCCAAAAAAAACTAGAAAAAAAGATGATACACCATTTCAAGTATTCACACCCTTTTGGAAAAATGCAGAAGATGTATACCTTAGAGAATATAGTTACAGCAAATCAAATATAAAATTAGAAAAAAATGTACAAGTAAAAAAATATAAAGAATTTCAGATAATACTTCCTCAAAAAAAATGGTATAAAAAATTTGAAAAATACTGGGTTGTTGGCGAATATGAAGCAAATAAAAGATTAAATAATTTTAAAATAAAAAATATTTTTAATTACGACAAAACAAGAGATTTCCCAGAAATAGATGGTACGTCTAAACTTTCACCTTACTTATCATTTGGTGAAATTAGTGCTAAAGAAATTTTTAATCAATACTCATTAATTGATAAAAAAAATATAGGCACAAGAAAATTTATAAACGAAATTGGCTGGAGAGAATTTGCATATCATTTAGTTTTTCATTTTCCACAAATGTTAAAGAAAAATTTAAGAAAAAATTTTGATAATTTTCCGTGGTCATCAAATAAAAACCATTTAAAAAAATGGAAAGAAGGAAAAACAGGCTATCCAATAGTAGATGCGGCAATGAGACAGATGTATGAAATTGGGTGGATGCATAATAGATTAAGAATGGTTTCGGGTTCATTTTTAGTCAAACATCTTAGAATTAATTGGATAGAGGGAGAAAAATATTTCAAAGACTCGTTACTTGATTATGATACAGCAAATAATGTTTCTGGATGGCAATGGATAGCCGGCTGTGGTGCGGATGCTGCTCCATACTTTAGAATTTTTAATCCAATGACTCAAGGTGAAAAGTTTGATCCTAATGGAACGTTTGTAAAAAAATGGGTTCCTGAATTAAATGCTTTGCCGAAAAAATTTATACATAAACCTTGGGAGTTACCAAATGAAGAAGCTTACAAAATAAATTTTAATTTAAAAAGAGATTATTACGAACCAATTGTAAACCATGTTGAGGCAAGACAAGCTGCATTAAATGCATTTGAGCATACTAAAAACAAATGAAACAATTAATAATAATTGGATCTGGGATTTCTGGACTAGCTTGTTCTTATTATTTAAGAAAAAAATTTAAAATTAAGATATTTGAACAAAATGATTATTTGGGTGGCCATACTCATACTCACCTTTTAGAAAATGAAAAAATTCACTATGACAGTGGATTTATTGTTTTTAATGACAAAAATTATTCTAATTTTATAAAATTGATAAATGCCCTCCAAGTTAAGTATCAAAAAAGTAATATGTCATTCTCTGTAACTAATGATAAAATTAATTATGAATGGGCTGGGAAAAATTTAAG
>CESF01037011.1_pt1 | contig 11664 bp, 10 predicted proteins | sample 356331 | NCBI WGS metagenome assembly CESF01 (sample SAMEA2621779, study PRJEB7988) | marine metagenome | biome: marine biome (ENVO:00000447); feature: surface water layer (ENVO:00002042); material: "saline water (ENVO:00002010), including plankton (ENVO:xxxxxxxx)" | depth 5 m
ATGGACAAACAATTGAAGGTGATGGACAAACAATTGAAGGTGATGGAAATACAATTTCTCCTGATAAAGATGAAGGAGATACAGGAGAAAGTAGTGGAAGTGCCTTAACAAAATCAACACCTGTAAGTCAAGATCCAGCAAGCGGAGATAATGGTGATTTTTTGGTAACAATAGATACACATGTTAAGAAAGCTAAAAGAGATAACACAACCGGTGAAAGTACATACCAACATGTAAATAGTAATAAATTAGATGTTAAATTTAAAATAACTGATAGTGGTAAAGTAGTAACAGATTATCAAGATATATTAAATGGTGATACGGCTGAAAATGCTATAGGTAATGTAGTTGAAAGCCAAAATTAAATAAATAACATTTTGAAAAATAATATATATATAAAATATATGAGATTATTTCCTTATGGTGTTAAGATATATCCTAAAATGAATGATAGTAGTACAATGTCAAGAAATTTACGTGTTGGAAATGAAGTAAGAAAAACAGAAGATTCAAAAAAAGAATTAGCAGGATTTAATAATAAATTTGTTGGATATAAAGATGCTTCACAATTAACACGATTAAGAGCATCTATGCAAATTTCAAAACAGGTAGAACATACTGATCCCAATAAGAAACAATATCCTAGAGAAGTAAATGATGCATTACGTAGAAATAGAAATGGAAGTAGTATTGTACCTCCAAAAGTAAGAAATAAACAATTTACATGTAATAAAATATAACTGATTTAATTATATTAAATATATTAATGTTTAATATAATTAAGATGTATAAAAATGAAAGATTTTTTAATAGAAAAAATAGAAATTATTATATAAATAATAATTTATATTCTATAAAAGAAGAAACAGATAATGAATTACATACAGATAAGATAGAAGACAACTTATTTTTATATATAATAACTATATTTTGTGATATTCCAAATAAAATATGTAATTTTTTATCAACGTGTATAAAATCAAATGAAGAAATTTTTAATTAACCAAAGAAACTCCCACTACTGCTGCTACTGGTGCTTCCACTTTTACCATCTAACCATTTCATTAGACGTTGTAATCCTGCAGCATTGTCCATTAATACATTTATTTGCATTAAATTTGTATTATTTGATGGATCTTTTGACTTACATAGACTAGCAATTATTTTATAATTAACTATATCATATACATCAGTAATTACGTCTTCTAAATCCGATTTATTTTTGGAAATATCGATTGTGCCTTCGACTTGTTCTTTTAATTTTGTAATATTATTTTTCAAGTCGCTAATAGAACAATTACCAGTACTATCAAACCCTTCTCTATATTTTACAGGATTACGTTGGTAATCTAACATTCGATAAATAATATACATAAAAACTATACTTAATATAATTAGTACAAGGCATGTTATTGTAGTTTCAAGATTGTTAGTAAAATTCATATATATTTATAAGAGTTTATAATTTTTTATTAACTTTATTTTTTTAAATAACTAATTATTTTCGCTAAATTCAAAAGTTACATGGTATCAATATAATATATAGTAATTCCCAGAGAAAATATGAATTTATATTAAAAATTGATTTTAATATAAATTTATACAATAATTATATACAGTTATATGAGTTTAATAAAACTTGGACAATATTTTACAAAACATATATCATTAAAAGAAAAAATACATGAATTTATTTTAAATTGTCCAAATACTATTTTAGAACCATCAGTAGGAAGAGGTGATTTGATAGATTATTTATATAACAAAATAGAATGTAGATTTGATATGTATGAAATAGATAATACAATAGAGTTAATGAAAAATGTCCCTAAAAATGTTATCTATATTGATTTTCTAAAAGAGAATATCACTAAAAAGTATGATACTATAATTGGTAATCCTCCATATATAAAAACATCAAATGGAAATTTGTATATTAATTTTGTTGAAAAATGTTATAATCTATTAAATAAAAATGGAGAATTAATATTTATTGTTCCTTCTGATTTTATGAAATTAACATCATCTTCAAAATTATTAACAAATATGATGAAATCAGGAACATTTACACATATATATCATCCAAATAGTGAAAAGTTATTTGAAAATGCATCAATTGATGTTATTGTATTTAGATATTGTAAAAACTGTGAATTAGAAAAAAAAGTATTGTATAATAATGAAATTAAATTTATAAACTGTAATAATGGTATTATTACATTTGAAAATAATATAAATAATACCGATATAAATAGATGTTTAATAAGTGAATATTTCGATGTATATGTAGGAATTGTTAGTGGAAAAGATAGCGTTTTTAAAAACAGTATATATGGCAATATAGAGGTTTTAAATTCAAAAAATAAAACAGATAAATTTATATTGTTAGATTCTTTTCCATGTGATAATAATGATTTGAATACCTATTTATTAAATAATAAAGAAGAATTAATAAATAGAAGAATAAAAAAATTCAATCAAAAAAACTGGTTTGAATGGGGGGCATTACGAAATATCGATAAAGTAAAAACAAATTTGAATATACCGTGTATATATGTAAAAAATTTAACACGTGATGAAAATATTGCTTTTGTAGGTAAAGTTCAGTATTTTGGTGGTAGTTTATTAATGATGATTCCAAAAAAGAAAATAGAATTAGAAAAAGTAATTGGTTATTTAAATAATAATAATTTTAAATCTAATTATATGTATTCAGGTCGTTTTAAAATAGGTCAAAAACAATTATGTAATGCAAATATTTCTATAGTATAGTTTTCAAATCCTCTTTCCATTCAGATGGAAGGTTTTTAATAAATTCAAATGTAGATTTTTTTGCTCCATTTACTAGTACATCATATGATTCATCCCAGGTTCTGATAAGCGGTTCGGTAACTTCTTTTTCTTTTTTCCAGTTAATTTGTAAAATATTTGAAGGATTAATATTAACATTCCAGTGAGTAATTTGTTTAGCACCTCTACATAGTATATTACTACTATTTGATTTGTCGATACACATGAAATAATAATCTTTATTGATATCATCTGTTTTATATTTTTGAATAAGTGATACCATAGTGTCAAGATTCATTGGTTTCAATTCAGGACTTGTACAATCAAGCGATGTTAATGCATATACAATACCGACTTTTGAAAAACAATTATCCGCAGATTTCATTTCACTTGTTTTAATATTTACAACATATTTATTTTCTTTGTTGTAATCAAGAACAATCATATCTCCAAATTTTCTGGCTTTTTCATCAATAATATAATCTTTAAACTGAGAGTTCATCAAAACATTTTTTATCGTACCCTCATCTTTCAAACTTCCTCCTCTTCCTTCACCCTCTACTGCTGCAGCAATAGAGATCTTGTACTCTTCCAAAAACTTTACAACGTCCTTTAGAATTCGTGGTAGGCTCATTTTGTGTTATGTTAGTAAATACAGTATTTAATATATTGTATTTCAATTTTTAATTGTTGAATAAATAGGTTTTAATATTTTCAATTGCTGGTTTTGTTAGTTTTTTTGTTTGATCTTTATTGTTTTTATAAGAAAAATCTTGTAACATATTATTATTTTCTTCAAAATATTTTATAAGATTTTTAATTGTTTTGTATTTCAACATAATTTCATGTGCAATATTTGCACTTATTTTTGGTATTTGACATAACATTATCTCTCCGATATTATCCGTATTTATATTATCAGCTTTTACTTTCTTTATAGTTGAACAATAAAGTTCTTCTTCTTGTTTCAAAATAGATTCTTCATTGTTTGTAGAGAGACCATAATAAAATCCTTTATTTCCTTCTCTCTGAATATAATCAACATATCGAATTATTGTTTCACATGTCTCTTGTTTGTTATTTGTTCTTATTAAACTAAATCCTTTATAGCATAATATACTACACATACTAGAATAAATAGCATTCATATTTATACGACTATTAGAATGACCTGAAATTAACGAACCTTCTATTAAATAGATAATATTGTGATTGTGATGGTTATATGCATTTAGACGCATAGATTGTTCTTTAAATCTACCATCTTTAATACTAGACATTAAATCATTTATTGATTTTCTCTCTATGATTAGTAACTCTTTCTCATCTGATTTTATAATAATATCTCCAATATCTAATCGTTCAACTTCGATTTCTATATTTGTTAGATTATTATTACATACATATAATTTGGAGAGATCAATTAAATCTTTCTCTCTATAATCGTATATTATTTTCATTAAATAATTATATATATATTATTAAAATCATTATTTCGTTAATTAATTTAAAATATTTTTGCGATATATAATAATGGATAAGCCAATTATTTTTCAAGGAATGTGTTATTCAGGTAAATCAACGTTAGGAAAAATGACAGCAGATGCGCTTGGTATAGATTTTTTAGACTCTCGTGATTTATTTTTTAAAGTATATGGAGTTTCAGAAATAGATTATTTAAAAACAAATGGTAGAGAGAAGTTTAAAGAAGCAGAAAAAAAATCATTGTATAATAATTTTGAAGGAGTTTTTTCATGTGGTGGTTCAGCAGTATATTATGAAGATGAAATGAATATGTTAAAAGAAAAATATAATGTAGTATGGTTAGATGTAGAATATGATATTATAATGAGTAGAAAAAATAAAGAGGGTAGAGAAAGACCTATTGTATTTTCCGAAGGAATAAATTCATTTCGTGATTTATATTACGAAAGAGTAAAATTATATTCAAAATATGCAACACATATTGTAAAAGTATATGATAATGAACCCGTATCAATTACATTACAAAAAATATTACGATCGCTGGTTAATGACAAAAAGACATATATATGTTAATATAAATAATCTATATAAACATATATTATATATATATAATATAATGCACGCAAAAGATGATGATATTATCAAGACAGGTGATAAGCTAATTTTTAATCCTTACAATACGAATAATATTGAGATTACATTGAGCGACGTTCAATCTATTCTCAAAAAGTATGGTGTTCCTTCAAATGTATTTAATATTGATTTATATAAACGAGCTTTTATTCATAAATCATATGTTAAAAGACCTCAAATAGAAAATGATAGTCAAAACATTTTTATTGTTGAAAAACCTCCAAATTGTATGACATTAAAAAGTAAGTCTAATGAGCGTTTAGAATTTCTAGGAGATGGTGTATTAGAATGTATTACAAAGTATTATTTGTATAAAAGATTTCCAAAAGAAAATGAAGGATTTATGACTGAAAAAAAGATAGCACTTGTTAAAAATGAAAGCATAGGACGACTTGCATACGAAATGGGATTACATAAATTTTATGTAATGTCTAAACATGCGGAGGAAAAAAATACACGAACAAATCTTAAAAAATTGGGATGTTTATTTGAATCATTCTTGGGGGCATTATTTTTGGATTTCAATAAAATAGATGTAAAAGATGAGGAAGCATGGTTTCAAAATGTATTTGTAACAGGACCTGGTTTTCAAATAGCACAAATATTTATTGAAAATATATTTGAACAACATGTAAATTGGATTGAGCTTATTCAAAATGATGATAATTATAAAAATATATTGCAAGTACGTATTCAAAAAGAATTTAAGGTGACTCCACATTATTTAGAAATTCAAGAACAGGATGATGATGGATATCATATGGGTGTATTTATATGTTTAGGACAGCAAATACATGAAGTAACTCCTAATGATTCTATTCCTTTTCAGAACTTCGGTAGTTTTTATGAAATATCAAAGTATATGGAAAATAACGATAAAGTATTTATATTTTTATCAAATGGTACTCATAAAATTAAACGAAAAGCAGAACAAATAGCATGTGAAAAGGCATTAAGATTTTTCACAGAAGAAGAAAATTAGATCATTTTATTTTATATTTAATGGTATAAAGATATAAAATAAAATATAAAAATAATATATTATGTCAGCAACTGATATATTTAAAAAAAAACCTGTACCGAAAACAAATAAAGGAACAGAGATTATAATTTCTAATAAAAATAAAACAGATAAACAGAAAGGTCAAAGTATATTGGATAGAATGAAAAGTAAAATGAGCAAAGATACATCTGTTGATTTAAAATCGAATATAGATAATGTAGAAGATACTAGATTGAAAATAACAGATAAAACAAAAGATAAATCATTTAATCCAACTAATTTTTTAGATAAAATTAAAAACAAACGTGAAGTACAAAATATAACAGAAGAAGAAAAACGGAGGAAAGTAGATGAGTTAAAAACAAAAAAAGCAATAACAAAAAAGAAAGAAATAGAAACTCATGATCCAAAAGTTAAATTAAGTACAATAGCAGAAGATTCTACTAAATTAGAAACTGGAAAACCTACAAAAAGAACATATACAAAAAGAAAAACAAAAGTAACAGATGTGACAAAACCAGCACAATTAGAAATAAAAACAGTTGTTTTAGGTGAAAATATAAAAAAGAGATTACCAAAAAAAGAACATATGGTAATAATTCAACAAAGTTCTTATTATATGAATAATAGAGAAATATTTGTTAAATTTATGGATAAAATTTTTAAACCATATAGAAATGAAATCTTAAAAAATGATAATAAAGCATCATGTGATGATAGTGAAAACAAAGATTTTTCGTTATTTACACATCAAAAGATAGTTCGCGAATATTTGAATTTATATTCTCCTTATAGAGGATTATTATTATATCATGGTTTAGGTTCGGGTAAAACATGTTCCTCTATTGCAATTGCTGAAGGATTTATACATTTATCTTCTATTGCATTTGCTGAAGGAATCACTACTCCTAAGAAAGTTATTATAATGACTCCTGCATCATTAAGAGCAAATTATCAGCAACAATTACGACAATGTGGAAATGAATTATATAGAAAAAATCAATTCTGGGAATTTACAAATACTCGTGAAAAACCTGATATGGTAGATAGTTTATCAACCGCTTTACAACTACCTGTTTCATTTATAAATGAGAAAGGTGGAGCATGGTTAGTAGATGTAGAAAAACCAAGTAATTATGAAGAATTAAACGAAACTGAAAAAAAAGATTTAAATGATCAAATAGAATACATGATTCAATATAAATATACATTCATAAATTATAATGGTTTGAGAAAATCTAAATTAACAACACTTACACAAGATGGTCACATAAATCCTTTTGATGATAAAGTAGTAATTATTGATGAAGCTCATAATTTTGTAAGTAGAATTGTAAATAAAATAGAAAAAGAAAAACCAGGAGAAAATAAATTTTTATCAACTAGTTTATATCATTACTTGATGTCTGCTGAAAATGCTAGAATTATTTTATTAACTGGAACACCTATGATTAATTATCCAAATGAAATGGGTATTTTATTTAATATTCTGAGAGGTTATATTCGCGTATGGCAAATACCATATGAAAATATGGATCATAAAAAAAACGCAAATACTGATTTTATGAGAAAAATATTTAAGTCAATTAAATCAATCGATTATATTGAAGCAAATAGTAATGTATTATATATTACAAAAAATCCTTTTTCATTTGTAAATAAATATTATAGTGAATCATATAAAGGTGTTAGACTTGATAAAAAATCAAATGAAGATAGTGATGATAACTTTTTAGAAAAAATTGTAAAAACACTAAGTGATAATAAAATAAAAGTTATATCTGAAAAAATAAAATTAGAATTAACTAAAGCACTTCCTGATAAATTAGAAGAATTTCAAGAATTATTTATTGATAGTGATGAAGGAAAGATTAAAAGCGAGGATATATTTAAAAGAAGAATATTAGGTTTAACATCTTATTTCAGAAGCGCGGATGAACAATTAATGCCTCAATTAATTAAATATGAAGATAAAGATTATTATGAAATAAGAATTGATATGAGCGATTACCAATTTGAAAAATATCAAGAGGTACGTTTATCAGAACGTGATATAGAAAAGAAAAATAAAAAGAAAGCTAGAAAAAAGAAAAAAGATAATTTATATGAAGATACAACATCAACATATAGAATTTTCTCTCGAGCTTTTTGTAATTTCGTTTTTCCAACACCACCTGGAAGACCAATGCCTGGTGATGATGGTTTGAAAGAATTTGAAGATGAAGATATTGTAGATGGATTAACAATCGATCAACGACGTGATAATATAGATGGACGTGTATTATTAGATGATGAAGATGATTCATCTATAGTAGAAAATAGTGAATATAAAACATATGTACAAAGAATACAAGAAGCATTAAATACATTAGATGAAAATAAAGAAAAATATTTACGTTCATCATCATATGTTGAATTAATTGAAGAATCCGAAGATAAAAAAGAAGGAGAAGATGAATCAGAAGAAAAAGACGAAGATGATGGAGAAAATGATGAAGAAGAAAAGGAAGATGAGGGAGAAAATGATGAAGAAGATGAGGGAGAAAATGATGAAGAAGAAAAGGAAGATGATGGAGAAAATGATGAAGGAGAAAAAGTAGAATCAAAACAATTATTAAATTCTGAAGAAAAAGAAGGAGATAGTCCAATTGTTGATTTTGAATTAAATAAATCTAAAGAACCATATGATTATACTAAAAAAATTCCATCAGATATGATTGGTAAATATCCAGAGTTAGAAACGAAAGGTTACAGTAAAGCTGAAAAAAAAACATATTTATCACTTACATCAAAAGAAAAAAGAGCATTAAATAGAAATTATGATTTGGAGACCAGAAAAAAAAGTCTCATAGCACGAATAGAAGGTGATGATCACGGTATTGATAAACCTAATACACCAGAAGGAGCTCCACCAGGATATTTATCAGAAGATGATAAAGAAGAAGGAGAGATAGACTGGGGTAGCACAGATGAATCCAAAAATAAACAAACTGGAGGAGAACCGCATGGATTAGAAAAATATAGTCCCAAGTTTTTACATATATTAGAAAATATATTGGATAAAAAAATGAAAGGATGTCATTTATTATATAGTCAATTCAGAACGTTAGAAGGAATTGGTATTTTTTCATTAGTATTGGAAGCAAATGGTTTTACAATGTTTAAATTAAAAAAAAATAGTTCTCAAGAATGGGAATTGAATATGCAATTAGATAAAATAGAAAAAGGAAAAGTATTTGGTTTATATACAGGTACAGAATCAGTTGAAGAAAAGGAATTAATGAGAAGTATTTATAATGGTGATCTTAAAAATATACCAATGTCTATATTAGAAGAATTAAAAAAGATTTCTCCAAATAATAATTACGGGGAATGGATAAAAGTTTTTATGATTACTTCGTCTGGTGCTGAAGGTATTAACTTAAAAAATACTCGTTTTGTTCATATTATGGAACCATACTGGCATCCAGTACGTAAAGAACAAGTAATTGGTCGTGCTAGACGTATTTGTAGTCATCAAGAATTACCAGAAGAAGATAGAAATGTTAAAGTATTTTTATACTTGATGCAATTTACAAGACACCAAATAGAGGATATAATGTCGACAGAAATAAGAAATAATGATATTAGTAAATATGATATTAAAAATAAAACACCACAGACTAGTGATGAAACATTACATGAAATTTCAAACAGAAAAGAAAATATTAGCAAACAATTATTACGTTCAGTAAAAGAAGCAGCAATGGATTGTGCAATTCATTATACAAAAGATTCAGATGAAACATTAGAATGTTATTCTTTTGGTAATCAAGTAGATCCAAATATTTATTCTTATAGACCAAATATAAAAAAAGAAGATAGAGATATGAAAGTAGCTGCACAAAATAAACAAACAGTAAATTGGGAAGCAGTTGAATGGGTTGGTGATGGAAAATCATATGCATTACGTTTAGATAGTAAAGGAAATCCAACAAATGAGTTATATGATTATGATACATATTTACAAGCAAAAGAAAATCCAAATGTAACAGCCAGATTAACAGCAAAAATATTAGAAAAGAATGGTAAAAAATTTTTAGACACAAATGTTTAAAGATAGAACTGTTAAAATATATATTAAAAAAAAATTGAAAATATAGATATTTGTTATATTATTTATATAGTAAAACAAATATGGAAAACTCATGTTTAATTTGCGCTGAAGATTTTAATGAAAAAATTAGAAAAGAAATTTGTTGTCAGTATTGTTCGTTTAGTGCATGTATGGTTTGTACTAAACGTTATATTTTAGATCAAGAATTAACAGTTTGCATGAATACCATGAAAAATTCAGATGGTACTCATGTTTGTCAAAAGGAATGGACAAGAAAATTTGTAGTAGATAATTTTCCTAAGTCCTGGGTAAATAAAGATTGGAAAAATATGAATGCAAAAGTCGGAGTAGATAAAGAAAAGGCATTATTTCCCGCAACAATGGGTGCAGTAAAGCAAGAAATTAATAATGAAAATTTAAAAAAAGAAATAAAAAAAATTAGCACTGATTTAGATAAAAATAGATGTGAATTTTATAAAGCAGAAGATAAAAACTTGAAAGAAATTTTAAGAAAAAAAATCCATGATCTATATCGTCTTCATAGTAATCTGTCGATACAACTAAGAAATGGTGGCGATGTAGTAACAGAAAATGTAAAATCTTTTGGACGTAAATGTCCTGACACAAATTGTAAGGGATATTTGAGCACACAATGGAAGTGCGAATTGTGTGAAAAATGGACGTGTCCAGATTGTCATGTAATTAAAGGAAATACTAGAGACGCGGAACATATATGTGATCCAGATACAAAAGCTACTGCACAATTTCTAGCAAAAGACACAAAACCATGTCCAAAATGTGCGACCCCTATTCACAAAATAGAAGGTTGCGATCAAATGTGGTGCACACAATGTCATACTGGTTTTAGTTGGCGCAGAGGTACAATAGAGAATCGTATTCATAACCCACATTATTATGAGTGGTTACGTAATAATAACGGTGGAACCGCGCCTAGAAATCCTGGAGATTATGAATGTGGTCGTGATATTACAAATTATTTATTTCATCGTGAGCTTATTAGATACTTTAATGATTTATCTTTTGATGAAATTCTTTTAACAGATCTAACTAAATCGAAATTAATTGAAAATATAACAGATATTTTAAGAAATACATTACATTTACATTATGTTAGCAGAAATAGATTTCAAGTACAAAATGAAGATGTAAATTTAAAAGTTAGAGTTAGATATCTTAGAAATTTATACGATGATAAAAAATTTGCTTCGATGGTTCATAAAAATAATAAAGCTATTTTAAAAAAAAGAGATATTAATGATGTAATTCAGTTGCAATATCAAGGTACAACAGATATTATATTTAGAATACATGATAAATTAAAAGAATGGAGTAATTTATTAGAAAACGTAGATAAAAAAAATTTACTTGATATAAATGATGAAAAAAAAAAAATAAATAGAAAAAATGCGAAAGAAGTAATAAAAATATTCTTTGAATACGAAAAATTAACAGAATATTCAAATATATTATTGAAAGAACATTCAAATACATATAATTGTAAATGTTATAGAATAACTAGTTTTGGAAATTTTAGATAGAAATAAATTAATTAATTAGACTTTTTTTTTCTTCCGCGTTTCTTTTTTGGCGGTTCTTCAACAACAATTTCTTTAGTTTCTTCAACTGGTTCTTCAAC
>CESF01093926.1_pt1 | contig 11621 bp, 10 predicted proteins | sample 356331 | NCBI WGS metagenome assembly CESF01 (sample SAMEA2621779, study PRJEB7988) | marine metagenome | biome: marine biome (ENVO:00000447); feature: surface water layer (ENVO:00002042); material: "saline water (ENVO:00002010), including plankton (ENVO:xxxxxxxx)" | depth 5 m
CCCCGACATACAGCCTAAGGCAGTAATTGCCTCATTAGGGCTCTTGTTAAATTTGAAATCTTCAGATTTATCGAATAGAGTCATAAATGTCTCAAATCTACTAAACATAATATATTGATTTTAACTGGATATATCGTGAGGCCCTTCATTCGTAGTTTTGTGTAAACTGATTCCATTTTTCAAATCTGATCTAATTATGAATTTTAACTTATCGGAAGAACATTTATTAATTCGCGATACTGCAAGGTCTTTTGCTCAAAAGGAACTTATGCCCGGAGTTATTGAAAGAGATAATAATCAGCAATTTCCATCTGATGGAGTAAAAAAAATGGCTGAATTAGGCTTTTTAGGGATGATGACAAGCCCAAACTTTAAAGGGGGGGGGATGGATACCATCTCTTATGTTTTAGCAATTGAAGAAATATCAAAATGTGATGCCTCCGCTGCGGTTATAATGAGTGTTAATAATTCATTGGTATGCTGGGGTTTGGAGGAGTATGGTACGGATGAACAAAAAACCAAGTATTTAACTAAACTCGCATCTGGAGAGTTATTAGGAGCATTTTGCTTAAGTGAGCCAGAAGCGGGAAGTGATGCTACGAGTCAAAAAACAACAGCTATTGACATGGGTGATCATTATTTATTAAATGGAACAAAAAATTGGATAACTAATGGTTCAAGCGCTTCGATATATCTGGTAATGGCTCAAACGGATGTTTCTAAAGGTCATAAAGGAATAAACTGCTTCATCGTAGAGAAAGAAATGATGGGTTTTCAAGTTGGAAAAAAAGAGGATAAGCTCGGGATTCGAGGAAGCGATACCCATTCAATTATGCTAACTGATGTTAAAGTTCCAAAAGAGAATCGGCTTGGAGAGGATGGATTCGGATTCAAATTTGCGATGAGAACTTTATCAGGAGGAAGAATAGGAATTGCTGCCCAGGCTCTTGGAATTGCCTCAGGTGCTTTTGAACTATCTGCGAAATATGCAACTGAACGAAGATCTTTTAATAAAAAAATTGGTGAGCATCAAGCAATAGCCTTCAAACTTGCTGATATGGCAACTAAAATTGAGGCAGCAAGACATTTAGTTTTAAAAGCTGCTTGGTTAAAGGATAACAACCAACCATATTCGAAAGAGTCAGCAATGGCAAAACTTTACGCCTCAGAAGTTGCTATGGAGGTTACTATTGAAGCCGTTCAAATTCATGGAGGATATGGATTTGTAAAAGAATACCATGTAGAAAGGCTTATGCGAGACGCTAAGATTACTCAAATTTATGAGGGGACTTCTGAAATACAGAGAGTTGTCATTTCAAGAGACATATTGAGCCAGGCTGAAAAAGAGTAATATGGTTTTCGGGAAATCTTTATTTTTCCTTTACTGGGATCTCTAATTTATTCAAATAGCTTGCAAGCTCAACGGTTAAATCCATGTTTTCTTTTGCGTAGAGCAGATTAGACTCGTAAATAAGTACAATATCCAAGTCTAGATCATCCTTCATTTTATCGATAGCTTGATCAACTTGGCTTTTAACAAATGTATTCATCTCTAACTCTTCTTGTTGTAACTCTCCACTCCTCTGCTGCTCCAAGGCTTGGTATTGCTGTTGAATTCTTTGAAAATCAAGTTGAGCTCTTTCTAATTCTATTTTGGATAGATTTGGAGCTGCTTGTTGCAGAACTTCATATTCGGTCTGAATATTTTGCTGACTCCTGATGAGTTCAGCTTCCATTTTTTTTGCTTTGGCTTCAATTTCTTTTACAAGCACACCGTGGTAATCATATAGCTTGGTCAAACTATCCAAACGTACAAAGCCAATGTTCATTGCATCAATGTTTGCAGCCATATTTTGTTTTCTTGATTCGTTATCGCAAGATGCGGAGACAAATAAAAATAATGTAACGATTATTAAGTGATATTTTTTCATGTTGGCGAAATTAATCAAAAGTGTTCAGCAATTGTAGAATTTATTAAAAGATCTTCTGCAATATTGGGAATTGTCACTCGCAAGGACGATTCTCTTTCCATTTCTCTTTGAATGGCAACTAATGCCTCTGGATTTCTTGCCCATGCGCGTCTGGCTATGCCGTTATTGACATCATAAAATAGCATGGTTTTTATCTTTTTTTCAGTTTCTATTGATCCATCAAGTAACATTCCAAAACCTCCATTAATAACTTCTCCCCATCCAACACCTCCACCATTATGTAGGCTGACCCATGTTGCCCCTCGAAACGAGTCTCCTATTGCATTATGAACGGCCATGTCTGCTGTGAATTTGGATCCATCATAAATGTTTGAGGTCTCTCTGTAGGGAGAGTCGGTTCCACTAACATCATGATGGTCTCTTCCTAAAATTACTGGACCTATTTCTCCATTTTTTATTGCTTCGTTGAATGCTTTGGCGATTGCTATTCTTCCAATACTATCTGCATACAGTATTCTCGCTTTGGAGCCTACGACTAAATTATTATGTTCCGCATTTTCTATCCATTTCAAATTATCTTCTAGTTGCATTCGGATTTCTTTGGGTGCTTTTGGAATTAATTCGCGTATAATTTTCGAAGCTATTCTATCTGTGATTTTTAAATCTTCTTCTTTCCCGCTTGAGCAAACCCATCTAAAAGGTCCAAATCCAAAATCAAAACAAAGTGGTCCTAGAATATCTTGAACATAACTAGGATAAATAAAATCTTCTCCGTTCTCTTTTAATACATCCGCGCCTGCTCTGCTAGATTCAAGCAAGAATGCATTCCCATAATCAAAGAAATACATTCCTTTGGAGTGAAGGAAATTTACTGCAGAGATATGCTTTTTTAGTGTTGATTCAACCTCCTTTTTGAATTTTTTAGGGTCTGAAACCATCAAATCGTTGGCTTCTTTGTAACTATAGCCTTGAGGGTAATAGCCTCCTGCCCAAGGGTTGTGTAATGATGTCTGGTCGGACCCTAAGTCCACATTCAAATTATTTTGAATTATAGCCTCCCACAAATCAACAATGTTCCCAATAAATGCAATGGATTTGTTTCCTTTTTCAGAATGCGATTTAGATGCAGATAGTATAGCATCATTAACGTCATAGTGAATTTCATCCACCCATCCTTGATTGTGCCTTTTGAGTGCAGCAGTTTCGTTTATTTCAGCAGTAATGCTTACCATTCCAGCAATAGATGCAGCTTTTGGTTGCGCTCCACTCATACCACCAAGGCCCGCAGTTACGAATATTTTTCCATCAAGGTTCCCTTTACAAAATTTTCTTGCAGCGTTCATTAATGTAATCGTTGTTCCATGGACAATACCTTGCGGACCAATATACATGTAACTTCCCGCAGTCATCTGGCCATATTGAGTTACTCCAAGAGTATTATATTTTTCGAAATCAATTGATTTTGAATAATTAGGAATCATCATTCCATTTGTGACCACCACTCGAGGTGCTCCTTCATGAGAGGGAAACACCCCTTGAGGATGACCGCTATGAATGTGGAGAGTTTCATTCATTTTTAATTCTGCTAAATATTTCATAGTCAGTCGATATTGAGCCCAATTTTGAAATACTGCTCCATTTCCTCCGTAAGTAATCAGTTCATGCGGGTGTTGAGCAACGGAAGGATCCAAATTATTTTGGATCATTAACATAATTGAAGCGGCCTGGTTGCAACAAGATGGATAATCTTTTAAAGATCTTGCATGCATTTTATAACTCGGCCTGTAACGGTACATGTAAATTCGACCGTAGTTTTTTAACTCCTGAGCAAATTCATCAGCAAGTTTTGGGTGCAATTCAGGATTAAAATACCTAAGAGCATTTTTTAATGCCAACTTTTTCTCTTCTTTAGTTAAGACGTCTTTTCGTTTTGGAGCATGTGAAACCTTAGGATCATATTCTTTATGGTCGGGTAAAAAATTAGAAATTTCTTGTAAAATATCTTTTTGGAATTCGTTCATCTCCTTTTAATTATTATTCTCTGTCAAAAAAGGGCAGTGTTTGCATTTGTTATTACAACAATAACCCCTTTTTAAGTGATGTTGTTCAGTGAATACAATGAGACCCTCCGAATTATAATAGTAATCATCTCGATTCAATTCATTCATTTTTATATAAACACTTTTTTCGCTTACTAATTAATAAAATAAAGATATGATGACATTAACTTTACTTTTTGGATATCCTCATGAAAATAATATCATTATTTATAATTCACAGTTTCATAATTTGTTCAAGCCTATTTTCCCAGGTCTCTTTCTCAAGAACTGATTATATAGAGAAATATCAGAAGTTGGCAATTCGTGAAATGAAAAGATCTGGAATTCCAGCTTCAATAACTCTAGCTCAGGGTATTTTGGAAAGTGGGAACGGGAATAGCCGACTCGCAAAAGAGGCAAAAAATCACTTTGGTATTAAATGTCACGAAAACTGGTTTGGGAGTGTGATTTATGCAGACGATGATCTCCAAGATGAGTGCTTCCGTTCCTATAAAAAGGTGATAAAAAGTTATCGTGATCACAGTTTTTTTCTCACATCGCTTAGCAGATATGATGAATTATTTACATTGGATCCGCGTGATTACAAATCTTGGGCTCAGGGTCTACAAAATTCAGGTTATGCGACGAATAAGGAATATGCCCTTCGTTTGATAAAAATTATAGAGAGTGAGAGGTTATTTGAATTGGATATTTCACCAAAAAATAAAAGGTTAAAAGAGGCAAAGTTTGGTGAAAGATTGAATATTACCCCTAATGGTAAATGTTATGTGATTTTTCAAGAAGGAGAAACCATCGAATCTTTTGCTGCTGATTTCGGTTTGTCCATAAATAGACTATTGTTGTTTAATGATTTAATATATTCCTCGGAGGTTAAAAAAGGTGATAAAATTTATATTGAGAAAAAAGCTAAATCCTTTTCAAGGAAACTTCGAAAGGTTATTACCCATCGATTAAATTTCAACGAGGATGTGGATTTTATATCCCAATTCTATGGTATCCAAATGAGTCAATTATACCGTATTAATGATTGGCCAGTTGGCTACCAGCCAAAAGAAGGAGAATTAGTTAAGCTACAATGACTTTACTCCATTTTCGAAGATGAGATGCACCATCTACCTAAATCATCCTCTATTTGCATGGAGATTCCACTCCAATGAGTAGAACTTTTTGTACCCCTCACATTTGTTGCATTTGAAACCCACCAGCAATTCGCTTCTGCCGGCTGTGTCCTCAACCAATGAATTGCATTTTGGTAATGCTCCTCTTGATTTTTAGAACGAATGGCTTTAAGAAATGAAGCATATTTATTGAATGAAATTGTATCATCTACTGAAACTAAAAAGTCTCCTACACTTTTGGAATAAGAGAAAAGAGGAAGCGAATTTTTTTCATTTGTGGATGAGATTTGAAATTGATCTGATTTTACCCAATTTGATGTTTCAATTTTTTTGTCTTGAGTAACATAAGTAACCGCTTTGAAAGGTTCGCCCCATCTGCCACTAAAGCATAATTCACCAATTGCTTTTGAAGTATATACTTTATCCTGGTACAAGATCTCAGAATTGTTTTCCATCCACGCACCCCAATTAAGAGAGGGGACCATCCATCTCCACCCAGGGAAAGAAATGGAGTTTGAGTTTTTTATATTTTTAAAAATGGTCTCAGAAAGATCAAAATTCTCAGAGATTAGGATTACAGAATTTGAATCTTCGGATTTGCTAAAGTTCCAAGATAAAATTTCATTTTGAACTAGACGGTAATCTATGAATTTATCATTTATCGGTTTTTCTCCGTATAAAGGCCAAAACTTAGAAAGAGTTTGATTTGAGATAGTTATAAAATCATTGTTTTCCATCTTGTTTACTAGGCGATTTAAAAACTTGAGATTAATTTCTCGAATTCTGGTTTTTTCCAATTGGCGGATACTTTCTTCCACCAAAATTGTTGAGGTGCTTAAGAGAATATATCCCGGAGTTTCTCCTATGACCATAGAATTCGTTTGCCAAAGAGTGCCTATCGAGTAAGAACGTCGCTTTAAATTTTTTTCCATTTTAAGCTGAGATGGGTGCCATGATTCCAATGATTCTTTAGGTATGCTTATAAGCCAGTGGAGATCACTTGCACCAATTGGATGATAACTAGCAATAGCTTTTCCTATTAAATTGTATTTAATTTTATTTTTTAAAAATTTTAAATCTCTAATATTGGGGAGGTTATCATCCTGAAAGTATGATAAATTATAGAAGGAAGAATTATCTATTGAGATTATCGCTAATGGATTTTTAGGCAAAGATTCTAACTTATTACCATCGGAGTTAGAACTTGAGCAGCTAGAGACAACAATTGCAAGATAAATGAATACAACTATTTTGAATGCTCTTGGAAAAAATAGAATGATACTGGTCATTGTTTCAAAAATCAAATTCTTTTTGAGGGTTCTTCCATTTGAAAGATTTCCGATGTAGCTCTGAAGTCCCAAATTCCATCATTGCTAATTTATGACCTAAGCTCGGGTATCCTTTGTTTTTATCCCATCCATATTCAGGTAATTTTTCATGTGCTTTTATCATAAATTCGTCACGACTAGTTTTGGCAAAGATGCTTGCTGCGGAAATTGCCTGGAACCGACTATCGCCCTTTATCTCGCAACGATGAGGAATATTTCCGTATGGTTTAAACTGATTCCCATCAATTAATAATAAATTGGGATCTATACCCAATCTATCTATGGCTCTGTGCATTGCTAAAAAAGTTGCTTGAAGAATATTTAATTTATCTATTTCTTTAGGGCTGGAGCTGCCAACTGCCCAGTATTCTTTGGGTAAAATTTTTTCTAGTTTTTTTCTTAATGAAGCTCTTTTTTTAAAATTTAATTTCTTTGAGTCAGTTAGACCCTTGACTTTGAGGCCTTCTGGCCAAATTACGGCGCTAGCAAAAACTGGACCTGCAAGACAACCTCTACCTGCTTCATCTATCCCTGCAGTTGAATGGGATTCAAAATTCATTCGGTAAAATTTCTTTGAAGGACTTCCAGACTTGATCTGCGGAAGTGCTCCATTTAAAATATTTTGCTCGCTCTAGCCCTTTTCTTTTTAAGCTATCCACTTTTTGAATGTCTTGAATTGCAAAATTCAATGCTAAAATCCAGTCTTCTATATTTTCTGGTCTTGAATAATGAGCAGCGTCATTTGCAATTTCAGGCATGCATGAGGAATTAGAGGATAAGACCAAGCAATTTGACGCCATAGCCTCAATTAAAGGAATACCAAAACCTTCAAAATAACTCGGGAAAACAAATGCCGAGGCACCTCCGAAAAAATTATTTAATTCATTTCTGGGGATGAAGCCAGGGAGAATAATCCTATTAGAGCCATTTTTTAAGGCTGTATTTAATTCTTCATCTTTATGAAGAGAACGTCCTCCAATTACAAGACGGTGGTTATTACCGGGATTTAATAAACACCATTTATTAAAAGCTTGAACAAGTGTTTTCAAATTTTTTCTCGGAGTAAATGCCCCTAAGAAGCAGAAATAGGGATTTCCCTTTCCAAATTTATGCCGAGCCACTTTTATTTGCTCATCACTTAGAGGAGAAAAATCCTCTTGAGGAGCATTATAAGTTATGCTTATATCTTTCTCATCCATAAAATAAGTGGATACTATATCTTGCTTGGTTGTCTTAGATACTGTTAAAATTTTATCTGCATCCATCGCTGATCTTTTGCATACTTTTCGATAGTAATTGCCAACGATTTGGGGTATCTCATGAGGTCTGTGAACGAAGTTTAAATCATGAATGGTGCTAATTAATTTGATCTGTTTGCCATTTAAAGATTTTCTGCTCGGTAATAAACCATCAGGAGACCAATAAATTGAGGCATCTAATTCTATGAGTTTTTTAGGTACCAACCACTCGTTCCACAGCTTCCAAATCCATGGATGTCTAGCTGCAGGTCGAATTATATGACATTTAGCACCAGGGTATATATGAGGTTCTTCTGGTGTCCTATCATATAAAATATGCCAGTCAACCTCCGGATGAAGCTTTACGAGTAGGCTAATTATACTATGACTATACCATCCGGTGCCCTCTAATTTGCCCGCAAGAAGCCAGCGTCCATTAATTGCTATTGTAATTGATTGGGGCATTACCTCAAAAGTATGACCTTTGCCCCATGTCTGTCAAATTTTTCAATTCAGATTGGAATTCTCTTTTAAAGACCAGCTCCCTTGTGTTAATTCTAAAAATACTGGGTGCGCTCGGAGGTTATTCATTTGTTTGGGTTGTGATAAAGGTATATGGCTCCGAGGCATACGGACTTTTTGAAGTGGCATTTACCTTTTTAAGCATACTAGGTGCAATATCCAAATGGGGCACAGATGGATTGATTCTTCGAGAAATTCCAAATATGAATAAAGTAGAAGGATGGGGATTTGTGAGAAGAGTCCAGAGCTTTGTTGGTATATCATCCATATTGTTTGCGGTTATACTTTTTTTATCCTCTAATTTATTGGAGACTTTTTTCAAAGATGATGGGCTAGGGTTTTATCTCAGGATTACGGCAGCAAGTATTCCATTTTTTTCACTTTTTCAAATTCACTCAGAATATCTACGAGCGCGAAAAAAATGGCTTTTGTATGGGATTTTTCAAACTAGTTTCTTATTAGGACTCATTTCTGCTTTAATCTACATTTTTCCAGGGGTGCTCAGTTTTTATGGGCCTATGGGATTTGTACTAGGTGCTTCGTTTTTAGCATTCTTAAGCATTAGATTTTATGGCCCTCTTTTTCATAAAGCCTGGAGCTCATTAAAAAAATATTCCTCCAGCGCTACGTCAATGTTTTTGACGGGCGCATTATTTATGATCATGTCTTGGTCAGATACTTTGGCTATCAGTTATTTCATGTCTGCTCAGGATATTGCAAATTACAGAGTGGCTTTTAAAATAGCGACATTGATAACTTTTACTCAGTTCGCTATAAATGCTCGAATTGCTCCTCAGATTTCATCTTTATGGTCTCAAAAAAAGCCAAAAGAATTACAGTCTGTTATTTATAAAGCCTCTCTGGTAAATGCGGTTTTAGGTATTCCTATTTTCTTGTTGATTATGGTCTTCGGACAATTTTTATTATCCATTTTTGGGGAGGAGTTTGAGACTTCTTTAAATGTGCTTAGAATCCTTTGTGTTGGTCAAGTAATAAATGCCCTTTGTGGGCCTGTGATGTACCTATTAAATATGACTGGTAATGAAAATAAAGCGCGAAATATTATGATTTATACTGCAATTTTGAATATTGCAGCCAATATCGTTTTAATCCCTCATTTCGGGCTTCAAGGTGCAGCATGGTCAACATCGCTATCTATGATATTATGGAATGTTGCTGCTTTGATTATTGGTTTCTATAGAACTGGGATACGAACATTAATTTTTTGGCGTTAAATCATGGTGAGTCCTGATATCTTTTTAATTGGAGCTGCCAAAGCGGGCACGACAACCATATCGGATTGGATGGCTATGAATCCTAAGATCGCATTGGCGATGATTAAAGAGTCGAATTATTTTTCGAAGGAGATAGATCCTAACAATTTTTCGAAAGCATTTTCTTCAATATCTCCCTCAATCCCATCAAAATACTGGGAAGGGGATAAATTAGAATTTAGACATCAAGGTTTTATAAAGGATTCTCAATCATATACTCGGATTTTTGAGCATTCACAGGAGGGTCAGAAGCTTGCGGATTGTTCAACAAGTTATTTTTGGAGTAAAAAGGCTCCTGATTTGATCAAAAAAAATTCTCCAAACGCTAAAGTCTTGTTGATTTTAAGGAATCCCGTCGATAGAGCTTGGTCACACTATCGTATGGCTAGAAAATATGGCCTTACGCAAGAGGGGTTTTTAAAGGAACTCGAAAAGGATTTTTTGTCCGAATCGGTCTGGGGAAGAAGTCAAAACTTTTATCATCTAAGTTGTTATTCGGAAAGTTTAACGCGATGGATGCAAAATTTTGATAAAAGTCAGCTCAAAATTGAGATTTATGAAAGTTTTTTTGATGATCCCCAAGAAAATTGGGATCGAGTGTGTGATTTTTTTGGAGTGGAGGCTAATTCTATTTCAGAATTGGATAAAAAGCATGAAAGTCAGGATCCTAGATCCCCAAAAATTCAAAAAATTATTTTCAAAATGAACCTTAAGTCTATTCGCCTCTTTATTCCTGAGAAATTATATTTTTATCTCAAAAATTTACTTTTTTATAAAAAACCTGAAGTATTGAGCTCTGAGATCCGAAATAAGGCTATGAAATACTTCACTAATGATATTGATCGGCTAGAGACCCTGATGGGAAGAAGCCTATCTTTGTGGAATCAACATTAAATCCATGGACACTACATCTCAAAATCTCCTAAACTTTTTATTTCACTGGCGAAAACCTTTAGTAATCATTCCCCTATTGGCTGGTATCTCGGCTGCTATTGGATCAATGCCGATTTTTATTGACCCACTATATGAGTCAACAGTTATTGTCTTTCCATCAACTACAAATTCCCCTTCGAAAGCTTTACTTCCTCAGGATTCTTACCAGGATCAAGATTTTTTAGAATTTGGCGCTGAAGAGCAAGCTGAGCAGTTAATTCAGATTTTGAATTCAGATGTAATTTTCGATACCATCACCAGTGAGTTTGATCTAAAAAATCATTATGATTTAGATTTAGAAAGTTCAACTTTAAGAACTGATTTGTTTGAAGAATATTCCGAAAAAATATCGTTTGGCCGGACTCAATTCATGAGTGTTGAAATCAAAGTTCTTGACAAAGATCCCCAGTTAGCGTCTGATATTGCGAATTCGATAACAAGCTTATTAGATAGAGTGAAAAGTAGAATTCAAAGAGATCGGGCTCTTGTGGGTTACAACATTGTTAAAAACGAATATGACAAAGTTCGTAGGGAAATGTCTAATATGGAGGATGAAATAAAGGAACTTCGGAAAAAAGGAGTTCATGAATACGAAGGTCAATCGATGGTTGTCTCCGAGCAATACGCAACTGCAATAGCTGAGGGTCGTCCTGGAAAAACCATTGAGGAGCTGAAGGCTGTTTTGGACACGTTGGCTAAATATGGTGGCAGATATGTATCGCTACGCGATGAATTGAGGCTGATGAAGGAGGAAGAAGTGAAAATTCGCACCAAGCTTAATCAATCTCGTGTTGATGCTAATCAGGTAATGCCAGCAACTTTTAGAGTGAATAAAGCTATTCCTGCAGACAAAAAGAAATACCCGATTCGATGGTTAATTTGCGCAGTAAGTTCTATTGCCACATTTGTATCTACCTTATTATTTATACTTCTTTTTAACACATGGAAAGATTTGAAGAAAAGTCTTCCCTCCTAAGAAGTCCTTTGCTGTGGGTATTTGGGGCTACAATAGTTCTACTGACGGCTCTTTCAGTTGCGTGGGAGTTTTATGAAATCGCTTTTGTGCCTTTCGCATTCTTAATGATTGCGTGGGCGTTTTTTCATTTAAATAGTCTTTTACTATTTATAGTTGCATTTACTCCTTTATCTGTCACTCTAAAAGATTCGAATTTCAACTTAGGATTATCTCTGCCAACAGAGCCCATTTTGGCTGGAAT
>CESF01022364.1_pt1 | contig 11612 bp, 11 predicted proteins | sample 356331 | NCBI WGS metagenome assembly CESF01 (sample SAMEA2621779, study PRJEB7988) | marine metagenome | biome: marine biome (ENVO:00000447); feature: surface water layer (ENVO:00002042); material: "saline water (ENVO:00002010), including plankton (ENVO:xxxxxxxx)" | depth 5 m
ATTTGATTCAGTTATATTGATAGGCATTGTACAATGAAGTGAGGGGAACCCAAAATTCACGTGTATGTGCGAGTGGATAGCAGTAATATCACTATAACCAAGAAACCATTTTTTTTGATCAATAAGAGGTTGAAAATCTAACCGGTCTAGTAACCGAACACATCCGTAGCCTCCTCTCGAACATAAAATTGCTTGAATATTAGGGCTATTTATAAATGCTTGAACGTCGCTAATTTTATCTGAATCAGATCCAGACATTTGATTCTTTCGGTTAAACATGTTTGGACCAAGTTCAACCTTTAGCCCATTTTTTTTAAGCCAATAAATTGTAGGTTTTACCTCGGCCAGACTAATATATCTTGAAGGAGATACAATGCCAATAGTATCACCTTTTTCTAAATATCGAGGATTAAAATGACTCATTTTTTATAAAAGCAAATATTGTCTTTTATTTTTTCTTTTTTAACTCCATTCTAAACAAGCTATTGGATAAATTAAAAATAAAGATAATAGAGTACCATTTCCATACATTTGTAAAATGTGTATGGATTTTAAACTTTCAGAAGAACATTTAATGATTCAGCAAGCTGCAAAAGATTTTGCAGAATCCGAGTTATTGCCCGGTGTTATTGATCGAGACAACGAACAAAGATTCCCCACAGAAGAAATAAAAAAGTTAGGGGAACTTGGCATGATGGGGATGATGGTTGCTCCCAAGTGGGGTGGAAGCGGTATGGATACTATAAGCTACGTACTTGCGATGGAAGAAATTTCCAAAATAGATGCTAGTTCAAGTGTAGTTATGAGTGTAAATAATTCATTGGTATGCTGGGGTATAGAAAAATATGGTAATGATGATCAGAAGGAGCGTTTTCTCATACCATTAGCTAGTGGTCAAATTCACGGAGGTTTTTGTTTAAGTGAGCCTGAAGCAGGAAGTGATGCCACAAGCCAAAAAACAACAGCTACTGATATGGGAGATCATTACTTGTTAAATGGTACAAAAAATTGGATAACCAACGGGAGGACAGGAAGTACATTTTTAGTAATGGCTCAAACTGATATTGAAAAAGGGCATAAGGGTATAAATTGCCTTATTATAACTTCTGATATGAAAGGTTTTACAGTAGGAAGTAAAGAAGATAAATTGGGGATTCGTGGTTCAGATACTCATTCAATCATGTTTCAAGATGTAAAAGTACCAAAAGCCAACCGTCTTGGGGAAGAAGGATTTGGATTTAAGTTTGCTATGCAAGTATTGAGTGGGGGACGTATAGGAATTGCTGCTCAAGCACTTGGTATAGCTAGTGGTGCTTACGAAAGGTCATTACAATATTCTAAAGAAAGAAAAGCATTTGGTACAGAAATCATGAACCATCAAGCCATTCAATTTAAATTAGCTGACATGGCTACTCGCATAGAAGCTTCAAGGTTGTTATGTCTTAAAGCAGCAGCACTCAAGGATTCTGGGGAAGATTATTCACAAGCATCGAGTATGGCAAAACTGTATGCTTCGGAAACTGCAATGTGGGTTGCTACGGAGGCAGTTCAGATTCATGGAGGGTATGGTTTTGTAAAGGAATACCATGTAGAACGTATGATGCGAGATGCAAAAATTACCCAAATCTATGAAGGGACTAGTGAAGTTCAACGCATAGTAATAGCAAGAAGTATATTAAAAGGGTAGCCTATTTAATTAGTTCTAAAATCTCTTCAGCAACGCTAGCACTCAGGGCAACACCCATTCCTCCGAGTCTTGCCACAATATATACATGAGGTTCAATATTCTTTATGATGGGTGTTTTATGCTTTGATTTTCCAATTCCCATAATACCACTCCACTGATGTTCAATAGAGACCGGTCTGCCTGTAATTTGCTCTTCCATGAAGCGTTTGAGCTCAGAAATTATCACTTCACTAGTTTCTATTTTATAGGTATTCTCACCAATTGAATCAAAGTTTCGAGCTCCACCAAGCAGAATTCTATTATCAATATCTCTCCAATAGTAGTAGCCATTATCATAATGATAAAGACCTTCAATCGGTAATTGATCCATTTGCTCACTTAAGATTACCTGCCCTCTGCATGGAGAAATATCTTCATCAATTAGATTAGGGGTAAATGCATTGGTACATATGATCAAATTCTTAGTTTTTAAATTAATTTGTTGCTTTGTAGTTATGGATATATCTATATTTTTTTCCCAACTCACAACCTCTAAGCCACCTATCAATTGTATGCCTAAATTTTGAGCATAACTATAGATGGTTCGGTACAATTTTCCTGTATTTAGTTGCCCTTCATAAGCATTGTGAATCGTTCCAATTACATGAGGTAGAGAGCTGTTGTTTTTAAAGGTAAAAACACGGTCAATACACAGCTCGTCTGATAGTAATTTATTTATTCCCTGCAAACTGTCGATTGCTTCAGATAATTCATGTTTGTTTTTTTGAGTAAATATTTCAATGCTACCTTTAGTTTGGTAGTCAATATTTTTATCTCCAAATTTTTTGCGAAGTTTAACAAGCCCTTGGTATCTTTTGGAAATGTTCAGATATACATTTTCTGGGGTATCGTATTTTACATCATCCAATATTTCAGAGACATTGGCGAAGCAACCAAAACCAGCATTACGTGTACTAGCTCCTAGTCCCCAGCTTTGTCTATCGATGACATTTACTTTAGCTTCTGGATGTTTTTCTTTAAGGTTAATTGCCGTTTGAAGACCTACAAGACCCATTCCAATTACAAGGTAGTCTGATGGAGAAATCAAGTATTCTTTTTCCCAATAGGAGAAATTCATTAAACGAAGTTAATCAGAAAAGTTATTCTTATTCATTGATTATCTGTTTTGACAATTTCATAACTTCGCCAAATGACAAATCGTATTACATCGTTGTTTGGAATAAGATACCCCATTATTCAAGCAGGGATGATTTGGTGCAGTGGATGGAAACTTGCCAGTGCTGTGAGTAACTCCGGTGGATTGGGAATCATTGGTGCAGGGAGTATGTATCCAGAAATTTTAAGAGAACATATTCAAAAGTGTAAAAAAGCAACTAAACAGCCTTTTGGCGTTAACGTCCCACTACTATATCCTGATATTGAAAATCTCATAAAAACAATTGTCGAAGAGAACGTTTCAATTGTTTTTACATCAGCCGGAAACCCAGCTATATGGACAAAACAATTGAAAGAAAGAGGTATTAAGGTAGTTCATGTTGTAAGTAATGAAAAATTTGCTCTAAAAGCAGAATCTTGCGGTGTTGATGCAATCGTTGCTGAAGGTTTTGAGGCAGGAGGACATAATGGTCGAGAGGAGACAACTACGCTTGTACTTATTCCTCAAATTTGCAAAGCTGTTAGTATACCTGTAATTGCTGCTGGTGGAATTGGAACAGGAAAAACAATGTTGGCAGCTACAGCTTTGGGAGCAGAGGGTGTTCAAATTGGTAGTCGATTTGTAACTTCCGAAGAGTCGTCGGCCCATATAAATTTTAAAAAGGCAGTTTTGAAAGCTAAAGACGGTGACACTCAATTAAGTATAAAAAAACTCACTCCGGCTCGCCTACTTAAAAATAAATTTTGGGAACAAATAAATCGTGCAGAAATAAGCGGTGCATCTGAAGAGGAATTGAAAATAATTTTGGGTAGAGCAAGAGCAAAAAAAGGAATGTTTGAGGGAGATCTTGATGACGGAGAATTAGAAATAGGTCAGATAAGTGGTTATATTAATGAGATAAAACCAGCAGCGGATATTATTGTTGAAATAATAACAGAATATACCTTTGCGTTGAATCGACTGTATCCAATTTAAAGACTGGTGATAGACCGAATAAAAAAATATTTAATTGACGGGGAAGGGGAATCGCTTGACTATAAACAGGAAATAAGCAGTGCCTCTAAAATTGCAAAAACTATGGTCAGTTTTGCTAATCTTAAGGGAGGTGTTCTTTTAGTTGGAGTCAGAGATAATAGGAGTATTGCCGGAATTCGGAGTGAAGATGAAAAATATATGCTTGAATTAGCAGCCTCTTTTTATTGTAAACCAGAAATTAATTTGGAGTTAGAGGAGCACAATATTGGGGGGAAAATAATATTAGAGTGTACAATTCCCGAGGGATATTTTAAGCCATATTCAGCTAAGGGAGAAGATGGTAAATGGTGGGTCCACATTCGAAATAAAGATAAAAGTCTATTGGCAAGTAAGATTGTGGTTGAAGTGCTTAAAAGGCAAGCAAGTAATAAGGGGACACTTATCAAATATGGCAAAAATGAAGAGGCACTTTTGAAATATTTAGAGGATAATGAACGAATAACGCTTCAGCAATTTCGTAAAATGATAAATATTAGCAAATGGAGGGCTTCTAAAATCATAGTAAATTTAATTACTGCAGGTGTTATTATAAACCATACCTACGAGAAACCAGAGTTTTACACCTTAGTTTAAGGGGGTAGCACAAAATATTTCTTCGTTCATTTTCGTTAAGATTACTATCTTTGTTAATTACAGCTATATGAAGCTTTCATAGATATTTCATAATCATGAAAAAAATAACAGTAAAAATAGTTTTTAGTATTTTCTTGACTTTTGTCTTAGGGGTTCAAAGTTCGTCTGCTCAACGATGGTTCAAAACAAGTTCATTAGAATTTGGGCTAATTGCTGGGTTTAGCCACTATAATGGCGATTTGGTTAAAACTGCATTTGAGTCTCGTGCCATGAAACCAAGTATTGGTCTTATTACTAGATATACACCTCAGCAAAGATTTACCATCCGATTAAGTGCACAGTATGGACAAATAGAAGGTAGAGATGACTGGTACAATGACGATATTAATAAAAGAAGAAATCTTAGTTTTGAGTCAGATTTATGGGATTTTACAGGCGCTTTTGAGTATAATTTTAGGACGCTAGACAGAAGAGTAAAATCTGGTGTAATTCCATATATTTACTCTGGATTTAGTGTTTTCAAATTTAATCCAAAAGCAGAATTTAACTATGATCCAAGTGGTCAGATGGCAGCCTATCTAACTCCTGCTGTGTATGAAGAACTCGCCAATAGAGATGGAGAAATGGTTGAATTACAACCACTAGGTACAGAGGGTCAAGTAACTACAGAGTTTAATGACAGAAAACGATATGCCTTAACTCAAGTTGCTATTCCAGTAGGTGCAGGCTTAAAATTTAAATTGAGTAATAACTGGATAGTTGGTATTGATTACGGTATGCGATTTACATTTACTGACTATATGGATGATGTTAGCGAAACCTATGTAGACCCGCAAAGACTTTTAGGGCAGTATGGTCCTATGTCTGCTGCGATGGCTGATCGAAGTGAAGTTCTTCATGATGAGCTGTTGGATAATCGAAGAGGTGATCCAGATGCTAAAGATACTTATGGATTTTTTGGTGTAACGATCATGTATAGAATATACGGTAACAGACCATCTTGTCCAACTTTCTAATAATAATTATGAATATTACTTATTTCTTTACTATATAAGTAACAACCCGTTTATTTTTGCGTATTGTATAAAGTGTTAAACAACAACTCGTCATTAATTGCGTCCATTTTTCTGGGAATATTTATTGTGTTTACAAAAAATACGAATGCTCAGTCATGGGAGGTTGGTGGTGCTCTGGGAGCTTCAAATTACCACGGCGATTTAGCGTACAACCTTACCCCAAAGGAAACTCATTTTTCAGGAGGTTTTTTTTTGAATTATAATTTCAATGAATACTGGTCTTACAGACCTACGATATCCTATATTAAAATCTCAGGATCAGACAGTAACTTTAATGATCACCAACTAAGAAACCTTAGCTTCAGAAATAATATTTATGAATTTTCAAATGCGTTAGAGTTTAATTTTCAGCCATTTAGTAATCGTGATATTCACACAAAATTTACTTTTTATGCCACCGCTGGGGCAGCATTATTCATGCATAAGCCAGAGGCTTATTTAGATGGAAAGTGGTATGACTTATCCAGTTTAGCTACTGAAAATCAAGATTACAGTTTAATTCAATTTGCAATTCCACTTGGTGGTGGAATAAAATACGCAGTATCCGATAATTTGATTTTAGGTTTTGAAACAGCTTGGAGAATGACATTTACCGATTATTTGGATGATTTAAGTGATGTATATTCAGATATTGAAAATACTGATGGATCAATTAATAAGTTAGTAGATCGATCTTGGGAATTAACATCAAATGGAAGACCCCTAGCTAACCCCGGAGACACAAGAGGTAATCCTAATCTGAAAGATTGGTTTATTCAATCTATTTTTAAAATATCGTATAGATTTACACCTATTAAATGCCCTTATTAGCTCAATGAAGACCAAAGAAGACATTAATTCAGGACATTTGCCACAGCACATAGCAATCATCATGGATGGTAATGGAAGATGGGCTAAAGAAAAAGGAAAATTTCGCATATTTGGACATAAAAATGGTGTAAAAGCTGTTCGTGAAGTATCTGAGGGTTGTGCCGAGCTTGGGGTTAAATACCTAACATTATATGCATTTAGTACAGAAAATTGGAATCGCCCTAAAGTAGAAATTAATGCATTAATGGCATTGCTTGTAAAAACTATTAAAAAAGAGACAAGTACATTAATGAAGAATGGTATTCGACTTGAGGCAATTGGTGATAAAAAAACTTTACCAGAGGATTGCAGAAATGAGTTAAAAGAGGCTATAGAACTTACAAAAGAAAATACTAAAATGACTCTTATATTAGCTTTGAGTTATAGTGCAAAGTGGGATATTGTTAATGCAACTAGAGATATCGTTAAGAGAGCAATTGACGGTAAAATAGCGTTGAAAGATGTTAATGAAAACTTAATAAATAATACATTAACTACACACAAGTATCCCCATCCAGAATTAATGATTAGAACAAGTGGTGAATATCGAATAAGCAATTTTTTATTATGGGAAATCGCCTATAGTGAATTATATTTTACAAATGTATTATGGCCTGATTATCGCAAAGAAGATTTGCATGAAGCAATATTAGATTATCAAAAGAGAGAACGAAGATTTGGAAAGACAAGTGAACAATTTATATAAAATGAGTTTGATTAGAGATATAGGACTACTTATTTTAATGATGGTTTCATTAAATCTGAGTGCTCAACTAATCGATAGTACAAAAATTATAGTTGATTTTGAAAAACCTATACAATATAAAATACAGCAGATTACAGTTAGTGGAAATATTTATACACCTAAAGGGCTGATACTTGTAACTTCAGGTTTAAAAGTAGGTCAAACTATAACTATACCTGGGGATGATACTAAACAAGCTATCAGTAAATTATGGAAGAGAACGTTATTTAGTGATATTGAGATTGGCCTAAATAGTGTTAAAAATGGAAACATTTCACTTCATATTTCTGTAGTTGAACGTCCTGCCCTATCTAAATATTCCATAAAGGGACTTAAAAAAGCAGAAACCAATAATATCAGAGATGAGATTTCGCTTCAAACTAATCAACTAATTACAGAAGACCTTATTAATAAAATCAAATTTGAAATTCTAGCATATTTTTATGAAAAGGGCTTCTATGGAGTAAAAACATCAATTTCAAGAGTACCAGATCCTAAAAAACCTAATTTTCAAATTCTTAAAATTGAAATTGATCAAGGGAAAAAGGTAAGAATGCAAGACTTAGTTTTTGTTGGCAATGAAAATATATCAAGTAAAAAACTTCGAAAAATTATTAAGCCAAAACGGAGGTACAAGAAGTTTAATTTCTTTGCTACTTCAAAATTTGTTCAGGATGAATTTGAAGAAACAAAACCCGGGATTATTCAGGCATACAGTGCCTTAGGTTATAGAGATGTTTTTTTAATGTACGATTCAATCCAACAAATTTCCGATGATCGCGTTATTGTTAAAATTGGAATTAACGAGGGTAAAAAGTATTTTTTCAGAAATATAACATGGGTTGGGAACACCAAGTATAGAACTTCACTTTTAGACACCTTATTAAGTATCAAAGCGGGGGATGTATATGATCAATCCAAGTTAGAAAGTAAGCTTTTCATGAGTGAAAATGGCTTTGACATTTCTAGTTTGTACATGGATGATGGATATTTATTTTTCAATGTAAACCCAGTTGAGGTCTTAGTTGAGAACGACAGTATCGATTTAGAAATGAGAATTTATGAGGGGAAACAAGCTACAGTTAATCGAGTAAGTTTAGTCGGAAATGACAAAACCAGTGATTTTGTAGCCTTACGTGTTATCCGAACTCGTCCAGGGGATAAGTTTAGCCGCTCAGATATACAAAGAAGTATGCGAGAACTTGCTCAGCTAGGTTTTTTTGATCCTGAAGGATTGGACGTCAACCCCATGCCAAACCCTCAAAATGGTACTGTGGATATTCAGTATAAGGTAGTTGAAAAGCCAAGTGATCAAATAGAAGCATCTGGAGGTTGGGGAGGCTTTGGAGGTTTTGTAGGAACATTAGGCCTAACGCTTAATAATTTTAGTTCTCGAAAAGTATTTAAAAAAGGAGGATGGGATCCTATACCATCTGGTGATGGTCAACGACTTTCTCTAAGAATTCAGAGTAATGGTCCTCAGTATCAAGGCTATAACTTCTCATTTAGTGAACCTTGGTTGGGGGGTAAAAAACCAAATTCATTGAGTGTTAGTCTATTTCATAATGTGCAATCCACATTTCAATTTACCAGCGACAGACCTAAGTTTACCACTACTGGTGGAAGTATAGCCTTTGGTAAACAACTTAAATTTCCAGATGATTATTTTTCATTCAGCACTTCACTTACCTATCAACGATATGGATTAAATGATTGGACGTCATTTGGTGCTTCAGAACTTGGTTTTACTAATGGTAATGCAAACAATATAAGTATAACAACTACACTTTCGAGAAACAGTACCAATCATCCGATATATCCTACGGAGGGGAGTTCATTCTTAGCTAGCTTTCAGTTTACACCACCTTATTCGTTGATTTCGGGTAAAGATTTTTCTGACCCTACCATGTCACCGCAAGAACGCTTTCGTTGGATAGAGCTCACGAAAACAAAGTTTAATGGTCAATGGTTTTTGGGTATAGGTAATGGTGAAAGAAAATTTGTAATAGCTCCGTCTTATCGTTTTGGAGCAGTATCCATTTGGAATAGCGATATTGGTTATTCCCCATTTGAATTATTTAGAGTGGGTGGTAGTGGTCTCTCCAACTTCGTTCTTTATGGTACAGACATTGTATCTCAGCGTGGTTACGATGAAGGTCGAGTCAGTGACCCAATAGGAGGCCAACAAGGATTACCTATATATACGAAATATACATTAGAACTCAGATATCCACTAACAGTTGGACAGTCATCAACTATTTTCGCTCAAACTTTCCTAGAAGCAGGTAATGCCTATCGAAGTTTTCAGGAATTTAATCCTTTTGACGTTAGAAGAGCTGCTGGAGTTGGGGTTCGATTATTTTTACCTATGTTCGGACTTCTAGGAGTAGATTACGCGTGGGCATTAGATCCTGGATTTAGAGATGAACCTACTCAATTCCACTTTTTTATTGGTCAACAGTTTTAAGTGGTTCTACATTTTGATTGAAGAATGAAACCAGAATGTGTGCAGATTTTTGGTTAGTGGCGAGAGGGACATTGTGGACATCACACAATCTCAGTAACATTGATATATCGACATCGTGAGGGTGTTTGTCTAGAGGATCCCTAAAAAAGATAATTGCATCCATTTCGCCACGTGCTACCATAGCTCCAATTTCAGCATCTCCACCAATTGGTCCAGATGCAACGCGTTGAATATGACTTACACCTGCATCCATAATCATTTTACCGGTTGTTCCGGTAGCGACTAGGTTTAATTTTTTTCGTTTAAAAAAATCCATTCGTTGAAGTACAAAGGATACTAAATCAGCTTTTTTACCGTCATGGGCAATTAATGCAATATTCATTTATAGTATAAATTCTTTAAGATATTCAGTTTTTAAGAGTGAAGCAATTTTGTAGCGTTCATCTTTAGTATCATGATATAGAGCATCTAACGTTTCGTAAACGTGGTCTAGTCCAATTTCTTGACTCCATTCAAATGGACCTTTTGGATAGGCAGTACCCAGTTTCATTCCTAGATCAATATCATTCTTACTCGCTGTTCCCTCTTGAACAGTGTAATATGCTTCGTTAATTATCATACACACTATTCGAGGAGTAACCAGTCCAACACGACTTTTCACAAAACGTGATTTCAAGTTGATATTTCTAAAAAAATCTGAAGCGATTAATTCATCTTTGGGATTAGTTACACAACATTCTACGACATTTCTATTAATAAAGGTAGGAAGTGTATTCATACCAATAATTGTACACTTGGGGTTACTTCCAAATTCAGCATAAAGCTCTTCAAGTTGTAATTTAACAGACCCAACAATAATCAACTTATTTCTTAGCGGGTGATAAATTTGGATTTGTTCTGGGGTATCATCAAAATCAAGGTCAAAAATGACATCATACGTGTCAATTTCATTAATTTTGAACGGAATCAATGAATGTTCAGAAATGAGGTTTTCCAATTCTTCAACTTGATTTGTTTGACCTTTAACTGCAATTTTCATTGAAAGCAAATGTAGACTACAATTATAAAAACATGAAAAAAATAATAAACACATCAAATGCACCTGTGGCTATAGGACCATATAGTCAAGCAGTTCTTGTAAATAACACTTTATATTGCAGTGGTCAAATTGCATTAGATCCGCTTACTGGAGATCTTGTTCTGGATACTATAGAAGAAGAAACTGATCAGGTAATGAAAAATATAGAAGCTGTGTTAGCAGCCTCAAAAATGAATTTCAAGCATGTGGTAAAGTGTAGTATTTTTATGTCATCTATAGAATATTATGACGAAATCAATGAGGTTTATTCCCGATATTTTAAGGATAATTCTCCAGCAAGAGAAGCAGTAGCTGTAAAATCATTACCTAAAAATGTAAATTTAGAAATTAGTTTAATTGCTTATAATGATAAATAAAAAGATAATTTTTTACATATTAAAAAAGTAAAAATTATAATATGTGTTATTAACAATAGAAAAAGGGGAACATTTTAATGTTCCCCTTTTTTTATTGTAAGTAGTTTCAGATTAACGAGTGATTACAAAACGAGCAATACCCTCTTTGTCTGAAGAAAATAATCTAATGAAATAGCTCCCTGATTCAAGGCTTGCAACAGAAAGGTTGTTATTTACAAATGTACCTTCTGAAACCTTTATCCCAGAAATAGAAAATATTTCAAAAGTTGTCCATTTATCAATGCTAGCTATAGTAAGATTTTCAGATGTTGGATTAGGATAAACCTTGCAATTAATTATTAATTCTGAAACAGATGAACGATCAACCCATGCTTCAACATCGCTTAATTTTCTTGGAAAAACTTGGTAACCGCTATTATATGGAGCAGATCTGTCGTATTGTCCTCCAATACCTGTTATAATCATAGTATCAGCAATTATTGCTTCTCCTGGCATGTCAGTAATGTCTCTGTCTATTCGGACTTGGAATGTATCCATGTCAGAATTAGTGAATTCAACATTTTGATTAT
>CESF01138873.1_pt1 | contig 11609 bp, 10 predicted proteins | sample 356331 | NCBI WGS metagenome assembly CESF01 (sample SAMEA2621779, study PRJEB7988) | marine metagenome | biome: marine biome (ENVO:00000447); feature: surface water layer (ENVO:00002042); material: "saline water (ENVO:00002010), including plankton (ENVO:xxxxxxxx)" | depth 5 m
TTACCTCCTATCCTTGAGAGGCTTAATCTCGAGCCAGCAAATTGGCTAACATTAACAACACAGTTTGAACATTTATTTCACGGTGCTGTAGGTCGAATGCAAGCTATTGAAAACTACTGTAGTAAAACAGCTCGAAAGCGGCGAAGTAACAGGACTAATAGTCTATTACTGTTAGCTAGCTAATTCTTTTATGCGATTTTTGTAATATTATTTTTTAAAACCATTGCTTTGAAATGGCTAGCGTTTCTCAAATTAATCAAAATCAGTTTTAAGATTAAAGGAAAAGAAAGACCTTTATAGTTAAGCGGGCTTTGCAAGGTCAAGTTTAGAGAGATTGAGAGGAGTTTTAACCTAAGTCTAAGGTTTTTATTTTTAAGTGCCTGTCCATTTTAGTTAAATTAAAAACTAAAGTGACTGTCTTCTTAAAGTTGTCAGTAAAAATCATTAATCTTTAATTGAGCGGTGTAGGTTGGACTTTAATTTTTATCAACTGGGCGTTTTTTCAGTTACATACTGTTGAACTAAGCGATAGTATGGCGGTCTGAACAGTACCTATAAAAATGAATATTGAAAACAACAGTAGAGGATTAAACTAATATCCGATATCATTGTTAACATCATTAACAAAAGCGACATATAAAAATGGGAGTTTTATGCAGTTAGTCGATTTAAATCCACATGATCCTGAAGTAGTACACGTGTTTTCTGATATAGACCGACTCATAAACTCATTATATCCTGTTGCAACCGCTCAATCCTTAAGTGTTGAAGAACTTGCTGAACCTAATGTTTATGCCATTGGCTTGAAAAATGAAGATGGTATCGTTGCTTGTGGTGCAATCGTGATGCAAGAAGGCAATCCTCCATATGGTGAGATCCGCCGCCTATATGTAAAACCAAGTTACCGTGGTAAAGGTTTATCACGTCGAATTATGCAAATACTCTTGCATCACGCAGGTGAGCAGCAAATTCCGCTTATTCGATTAGAAACAGGCCCTAAACAAACAGAATCCATTAGCCTATATGAAAACTTAGGCTTCAATCGTTGTGGTCCGTTTGGTAACTATAGCGAAAATCCACAAAGTTTATTTATGGAGTTAGGGCTTAACCAGTAAGTTAGGTATTAAGCCATGTTTTATTGAGGTTATCCTAATTTATAAATATTCCTTACAATTCATATGTTTTGTTACGATTTTTTTGATTACTGCCTGTGGTGATAAGTCACAAGTATCTATTACTTCTAAGAGTAAGCAACCCGACTTTACTATTGATACCACCCAGTTCTACTTAAACTCATGTCACTCCCTAACTGGTGTCTTCAATCATAATGGCACTATAGAATCAAAAGTTATTCTTACATTTCCTTATCGGCCTTTAAGTGTTTGCACTGATAAACAATCACAGCTTAATTTTGATGGTACTTATCTTACTGTAAAAATTTGCCGCACATCTTTTGGTGCAGGAGGGTGTGGGGTTGAAAAATTTCGGACAAAGGACTTTGAGAATTGGCAAGAGTACATCGGTATTACGTGGCATGATAACGAGCAATATGAGGCATGGAGGCGCTTGGGATCGAACTCAACAAAAGCAGATGAAATCACAAAAGTAGTGCCTGTCCTCTAAAATACTCTAAAATGAAAAACAGTCCACTAATATGTATTCTTGTTTACAGTGCCTGTCCTTAAATAATTTTGAGTATGGGTAGGGAATTATCGATTCGTTTTTCACATTAAAAATCACTCGTTACGAGTAAAAATTCTTGTTGGACTTGAATCACTATTTTTCTTTTAATGCGCGGCAACAACCCTTGCCGTTTTTGGCATTACTAAAATAAAAGAGAAAGATAGATGAAAGAGACAACATCACTAGAACAAGCTCGCACGAGTTACAATGTTCGTCATTGGAGCCAAGGTTTCTTTGGTATTAATGATCAAGGTGATGTGTATGTTGCGCCAAAGGCCCATGCCCCAGAGCAAACCATTGCACTAATCGATATCGCACAGCAATTACAAGACAAAGGCTTAAGCTTGCCTGCGTTGGTTCGTTTTCCACAAATTTTACATCATCGTGTACATAGCTTATGTCAGGCATTTAACACGGCGATTGAAAATTATGGTTATCCGAAAGACTATTTGCTTGTTTATCCAATTAAAGTAAACCAACAACGCGAAGTTGTTGAAGAAATAGTTGCAAGCCAAGCTGATATTGAAAAGAAGCAATTGGGTCTAGAAGCGGGCAGTAAACCTGAGCTATTAACGGTTTTAGCCATGGCTGAAAAAACCAGTGCTGTAATTGTATGTAATGGCTATAAAGACCAAGAATACATTCGTTTAGCACTGATTGGCGAGAAGCTAGGTCACAAGGTTTACATTGTTCTTGAAAAACTGTCTGAGCTAGACATGGTGCTTAGCCAAGCAAAAGAGTTAAACGTAAAGCCACGCATTGGTATTCGTGTACGTTTAGCGTCGCAAGGTAAGGGCAAGTGGCAAGCAAGTGGTGGCGAAAAATCAAAATTTGGTTTGTCGGCATCGCAAGTACTCAGTGTGGTTAATCGTTTAAAAGCATCTGATCAACTTGATCTGATCCAACTTGTACACTTTCACCTTGGCTCGCAAATGGCAAACATCCGCGATGTTCGCTTAGGTGTGAGTGAAGCTGCGCGTTTTTACTGTGAGTTACGCAAATTAGGTGCACAAATTGATTGTTTAGATGTAGGTGGCGGTTTAGCGGTAGATTATGACGGTACACGTAGCCAGTCTCATAACTCAATGAACTACAGCTTAAGTGAATATGCTAATAACATTGTATACACCATTGGTGATACCTGTAAGTTATATGAGCAACCAATGCCGCGCATTATTTCTGAATCAGGTCGTGCGTTAACAGCGCACCATGCTGTATTGATTTCGAATGTTATTGGTACCGAAAGCTATGTACCAGAAGATATTCAAGCGCCAGCCGCTGATGCACCACTATTATTAAAAAACATGTGGACATCATGGCAGCAGTTAAGTGATGACAATGACGACCGTGCATTAATTGAAATTTATCATGATAGCCAAGGTGATTTAGCCGAAGCACATAATCAATTTGCACTTGGCTTATTAGATTTAACAGAGCGAGCATGGGCGGAGCAAGTTAACTTACGTGTATGTTATGAACTTAACAAACATATGGATAACAAAAACCGTTTTCATCGTCCGATTATTGATGAATTAAATGCGCGTTTAGCAGATAAGTTTTTTGTGAACTTTTCATTGTTCCAGTCATTACCGGATGCATGGGGTATTGACCAAGTGTTTCCTGTTTTGCCTTTAAGTGGTTTAACAGAGGCACCACAAAAGCGTGCAGTGTTACTTGATATTACCTGCGACTCAGATGGTGCTATGGAGCACTATGTCGATGGTCAAGGTATTGAAAGCACCTTGCCGGTACCAGCATTTAGCGAAGAAAAACCTTATTTAATGGGCTTTTTCTTAGTGGGTGCTTACCAAGAGATTTTAGGTGATATGCATAATTTATTTGGTGACACGCACAGTGCAATTATAAAAATGGACGAGCAGGGTCAGGCGAAAATCACTGAAGTTAACGAGGGTGATACCGTTGCTGACATGATGCGTTATGTACATTTAGATGTAGAAGGTTTTCAGCAATCTTACGCCCAACTGGTAGCGGCAAAATTACCAGAATCAGAGCAGCAAAGCGTATTAGATGAGTTGCAAACTGGCTTAAATGGTTACACTTATTTAGAAGAGTTATAAGCAATGTCGACATTGTTTGACCACACAGATCATTCGTTATATTCAAACGGCATGACGTTTCTACGTCAGCCGATGGTGCAAAACATCACTGCAATCGATGCCGATGTAGTGGTGCTAGGTTTACCATTTGACCTGGCGACCTCGGGTCGCCCAGGTGCACGTTTAGGCCCTGATGCAATTCGTCGTGCCTCTGTGCACCTTGCGTGGGAAGAAATCAAGTACCCGTGGACGTTCCCGTTGTTTGAGCGTTTAAAATTAGCTGATGCTGGTGATTTTACCTACCCAGTAGGTGACCCAGAATATTTTACAGCGCAATTAGAATTAGCGGCTGAGCAAATTCTTCGTCAAGGTAAAACATTATTAGGCTTAGGTGGCGACCATTTTGTGACTTTGCCTTTACTGCGCGCCCATGCTAAGCAATACGGTAAGATGGCATTAGTTCATTTTGATGCTCACACAGATACTTACAGCAATGGCTCACGTTATGATCACGGTACCATGTTTTATCATGCGCCGATGGAAGGACTCATTGATGTTGAACACAGTATTCAAATTGGTATTCGTACTGACTTTGATCAGAGCAAACATGAGTTTGCGGTGATTGATGCAATGGCTGCCAATGATTTACCTGCACAAGATATCGCTGAGCAAATCAAAGCACGCGTGGGTGACTTACCTGTGTATCTAACCTTTGATATTGACTGCCTTGACCCTGCATTCGCTCCAGGGACAGGCACACCTGTGTGTGGTGGCTTAACAAGCGATAAAGTGCTTAAGGTGCTTCGTGCATTGAAGGGCATTAATATGGTCGGTATGGATGTGGTTGAAGTATCGCCATCATATGATCAAAGTGAATTAACCGCGATTGCCGCAGCGACCATTGCCAATGAGTTATTACACTTATGGGCTTTAAAGCATAAATACTAAGTGAGAGAGACAAAGAGCGCCTAAAGGCGCTCTTTTTTAACATAAAATGAAGCCGTTATGCGCTTCGTACATCAACTTTTAACTTAAGCTTTTGCCCAGGCTGAATGTATTTTTGTCCAGCTAATGAGTTCCATTTAATAATATCTTGCACAGAAACATTAAACTTAGCGGCAATTCGCGCTAACGAGTCACCACGACGAACTTTATAGGTAATTGTTCGCTCTTTGGTTTGTGTCGCAGCAAGTTGTGACTTTTCTTCCTTATATACAGTTAGCTTTTGACCAACACGAAGCACTGAATTTTTTTTCAGCTTATTCCATGTTGCTAGTTCTGCAATAGTCACATCGTACTCACGGCTGATATCCCAAAGTGTATCGCCACTGGCGACTTTATGGCTTAGCTTTTTACGTGTTGCTTTATTCGCTGCCATACGTACTGATTTTGGTAAATGCTGGCTATTTATCTCACCATCACTTAGTGGCACAAGTAATTGCTGACCAACACGAATAGTATTCGATGAAAGTTTATTCAGCGTTTTAATGGCATTTGTACTTGTAGAAAACTTCTTCGCAATCACAGATAAGCTGTCACCACGTGCAACCACATATTGCTGCCAGCGCAGTCGGTCTTTTTGCTCTGTTTTTGCTAGTCTCTCAGAAAACGATTCAACTTTATCTGACGGTAATAATAAAAAGTGCGGTCCATTTGGATCAGTCGCCCAGCGATTAAAACCAGGGTTCAAACGATAAAGTTCAGTTAAGCTAATATCTGCCATATCAGCAGCGAGTGCCAAGTCGATTTGGCTTCCTACATTAACCGCTTCAACTACTTGAGCATTAATAATTGGCTGCCACTTCACACCAAACTCGTCGCTGCGTTTTACTAGATCAGACAGCGCTAACAGCTTTGGTACGTACGAAGTGGTTTCTTTTGGTAAATCAAGTGACCAAAAATCCGTTGGTAAATGCTTTTTACGGTTCTTTTTAATGGCGCGAAGTAAACGACCTTCACCTGAGTTATAGGCCGCAATGGCATTTAGCCAATCGCCTTCTAAGGTTTTGTGTAAATATGATAAGTAATCTAGCGCTGCACGGGTCGATTGCACAATGTCACGACGACCGTCATACCACCAGTTTTGTTTTAAATCGAAACGCTCACCGGTCTGTGGCATAAATTGCCAGATACCTGAAGCACTGCGGTGCGAATAGCCAAATGGGTCAAATGCACTTTCTACAATGGGTAAAAGGGCAATTTCGATTGGCATTTGACGTTTTTCGACTTCTTCAACAATGAAGTATAGGTATGGCTCAGCTCGCTTCGAGATACGATCTAAATAGGCCTGATGACGCGCATAATAGTTACGCTCAGCAACAACAGGGCGGTTTTGTGGCACATCAATCGAAAGCTGGTAGCGAATACGTTCCCATACATCATCAAATACAGGAGGCGGCTCATCAATATCGGTTAATTGTTGATACTGAGCGTTGATCATCAATGCATCATTGATGTCGCTCGGACTTGCGCCGTCTAATTGTTGCTCAACATTATTGTTCGCAACATCTGTACTTGCTGAGTCAGAGGCTGTTAATTGACAGCCACTTAAAATCAGCGCAAGTGATAAAACTAAAGGAGACTTATACATATATACCCATACATCAGGTAAAAAAACTCGGCGAATATTACCTGCTCTGAGAACATATTGCCACTTTATGACCAGTTTATGTCAGCTTATTATTGCAAGATGCTGATCTAAATATACAAAATTGTAAACACTGGCGTTTACGTTTATTTAAAAGTTATCTTTCCAAGCTCTGAGACCTGAAAAGCGTTGCCAAGGTTCATTCAGATCCAAATTAATTTTTAGCTCATCAGGCAGCTCATCGGTGATAGTTGCTACGTTGCTACGCAAAAATGGATTTATTTGTTTTTCAACGCCTAACTGAGTTGGCAGGCTTATTTCGCCGTTGGCGCGCAGCATATCTACTTTATCACTGTAGTTGAGTAGGTATTCATTATTTGGTTCAACGGCTTTTGCAAAGGCTAAGTTGGCTTGCGTGTATTCATGAGTGCAATAGATTTTACACTCATCTGGCAGGGCTCTTAATTTACATAGCGAGTGCCACATTTGCTCAGCACTGCCTTCAAATAATCGTCCGCAGCCAGCACTAAATAAGGTGTCGCCAGTAAAACTTAATTCGTCATTAATGTAACAAACATGGTCTAGGGTATGACCGGGTGTCGCAAGCACGGTAAAAGTGTAATCATACACAGTGACTTTATCCGCTTCTGATACGCCATGAGTAATGCCTTTAAAAGGGCTGTGTCTTGGCCCATAAACCGGAATATCACGAAATGCCTTAACCAGTGCAGCAACGCCATCGGTATGGTCATAGTGGTGATGGGTAATCAAAATACCGCAAAGTGTTAAGTTTTGCTCGTTTAGGTAGTTTAAAACAGGTTCTGCTTGACCTGGGTCTACAACCCATGCAGTTTGCTCAGCCTCATTGCTGATGCACCAAATGTAATTATCAGAAAAGGCTTTAATTGCTTTAACTTGCACCATGTTTAATTGCTCTATAAAGTGACAGTTAACACACAGTATAACGAGCTCAGAAAATGAAACCAGCCCTTAGTTTTCAAGAAGGTCCTAAGCCATACTCTTGGCAGCAGTTCCCTCATGGTGACTATTTACGTGCTGAAATTGAACGTAAGCTAACGCCATGGCTGCCACGCATGTTTGGCTATCACATGCTCAAACTTGGTAATTTAAGTGGTGAGCTGGCAACCAGTGAAAGTCCTATTAAGCATCAAGTTTGTGTAGCAGAGCAGGGGTTATTTACCGGTGTAATTGCGGATGTAGACGAACTGCCTTTTTATGAGCACAGTGTTGATGCATGTATTTTATCGCATTGCTTAGAATATCATTCTGATCCGCACCACATCTTACGCGAAGCACACCGTACTTTAATTCCCGGTGGCTATCTGGTGATCACGGGCTTTAACCCGTTTAGCTTGTGTGGATTGGCGCAGCTTTTACCTTTTAGTCGCCAAAAGCTTCCTTGGACAGGGCGCTTTTTTACACCGTCGCGAGTAAAAGATTGGCTGAATCTATTGGGTTTTGAGATTATTTCGGATGAGCGATTTATCCATTCATCGCTTGCAAGAGGGAGCCGTTTATCACGCTTTGCTGCTTGGCGTAGTTTTGGTCAACAATATTTAAAGCCAATGGGTAGTGTTTATATGCTGGTGGCTCGAAAACGTGTGGCCCCGCTTACACCAATTAAACCTAAATGGCATGCAAGGCCGCAATTTTCGCCGGTAAAAGGAGCTGGGCTTAGACAAACATCAAAGCAGCACTGTGAGCGGGATAGCTAAATAGTGTTGGTGAGTATCCGTTTTGCTTGGGTATTGGCCTGCACGAATATTTAATTGAATAGAAGGGTGCAGCAGCTTTGGTACAGCTAAGGTTGCATCGCGGTCTTCCCGAGTTGCAATAAAGCTTTGTTTATCGCCTTTTAAATGAATGTTTTGCTCACGCTGCTCTTTCACTGTGGTTTTGTTCGCGAGAGGGCGGCCATCTGGTTGGTAGTCATGACACATCCAAAGTACCGTGTCGTCAGGTAAAGCTAAAATACGTTGTAGTGAATCATATAACTCGGCTGCACTACCGCCAGGGAAGTCACAGCGGGCTGTGCCGCTGTCTGGCATAAAGAAGGTGTCACCTACAAATACATTGCCATCAATGTGGTAACACACACTATCAGGAGTGTGGCCCGGTGTGGCAATCACATCAACCGTGTAATCACCTAACTGAAATTGTGCTTTATTAGCAAATAAGGCATCAAACGGTTCACCATTACATGGCATATCTAGATTATAAAGTTGGCTAAAGTGTTTTTGAACGTGTGTGATCCCTTCGCCTGTACCAAGCTTACAGGGATGTGTGTTTTGTAATTGTTGCTTTATATAACTTGCTGCGGTGATATGGTCAGCATGTGCATGGGTCTCAAGTAGCCATTGTAATGTGAGCTGCTCAGTCTTTATGTAGCTGATGATCTCATTGGCTGTTGTAAAACTTAACTCACCACTTGGCATATCAAAATCAGCGGGTGCATCAATCAGCAAGCAATCTTTAGTGCTTTCACAACTAACTAAATAACAGAGAGTGGCGCTTTGTTGATGAAAAAAAGAGTGAATGCGCAGAGCCATAATGAGTCCTTTATAATTCTTTATAGCCAAATCTTATAACATATAACAAAAATATAAAACGGCCTGCGCCAAGTTTATTTCAGGGCACCTTAATTACCGTCGTAACCTGTGTCTTCAAGTAATTTATCGCTGCCAGCAGCTTCGCGAGCAAGATCGTCAACAATTTCATTATATTTATTGCCGCTATGGCCCTTTACCCAGCGCCATTCTACGTCATGCTGTTGGCATGCTGCATCAAGTCGTTTCCATAAATCGACATTCTTGACTGGCTTTTTTGCTGCTGTTTTCCAGCCGCGTTTTTTCCAATTTTCGACCCATGACTCAATCCCTTGTTTCACATATTGGCTATCGGTGGTGAGAATGACGTGACAAGAGCGGGTGAGGGTTTCTAGTGCAACGATAGCTGCGAGCATTTCCATCCGATTATTTGTTGTTAGGGTATAACCTTGACTTAATTGCTTCTCGTGGCCGTTGTATCGCATCACGATGCCATAACCTCCAGGCCCTGGATTACCTAAACATGATCCATCGGTGTAAATCTCTACGGTTTTCTGCACTGTTTTACCTTGATATTGTGTACAATAAAGTGATGATAGAAAGATACCAGAGTCAGGCTTAAGACGATATGGCACATAGACAAATAGTTTTAGATACAGAAACCACGGGTATTGACCCAAAGCAAGGCCACCGCATTATTGAAATCGGTTGTGTTGAACTTGTTAATCGCCGCCTTACTGGCAACAACTTTCATGTGTATATCAATCCACAGTGTGAAATAGAAGAAGAAGCGATAGACGTTCACGGTATAACCAATGAATTTTTGCGTGATAAGCCTTTATACCACCAGATTGCTCATGAATTTTTAGAATATATTCGCGGCGCTGAGCTTGTAATCCACAACGCTGCGTTCGATATCGGTCACATGGACAATGAATTTGCATTGTTAAATCAAGGTTTTCCGAATACTGCCGATGTATGTAGTGTACTTGATACTTTGAAAATGGCGCGTGACTTGCATCCAGGTCAAAAGAATAACCTTGATGCACTTTGTCGTCGTTATGATATTGATAACTCAAAGCGTACCTTACACGGCGCACTGCTGGATTCCGAAATTCTAGCAGATGTTTACCTTTCTATGACGGGTGGACAAGTAAAGCTGAATCTTAATCAAAATAAAGATGAAAGCTCAACACAACAAGCTGGTGGTATTCGCCGACTTAGTGCTGATAGAGCACCGCTTGTCGTATTAAGAGCAACAGAACAAGAGCACGCCGCTCATGAAGAGCGTTTAGATTTGGTCGCTAAAGGTGGTCAATGCTTATGGCGTGCAGAATAGGGTAATAAAATGAGAAAACAACTACTAGCAGGATTAGTGTGTTTAATTCCCTTAACGGGATTTGCCAACGAGCAAGATAAAATAACCCCATTAGAACGTGATGGGGTGCAAAATGAAATTCCCCTGCTAGAGAACCGTTTTCGTATTGACCATAAAATCGATAAAGTTACTTTACTCTTCTTTCGTAAGCGCGGTGCACCTGCCGTTGTTTTAGTTCGCCCTGATGGTACCAAGTACTATGCTACTGACTCAGTCAAAAATGATGACCTCGACTGGCATGATGAATTAAGCTATGACTTGATCACCATCAGCAACCCAATGCCTGGTCCCTGGCAAGTAGTCGGCAGCATTTTGCCAGATAGCCGTATAATGGTGTTGGGTGAAATAGAGCTTAATGTTGATCCACTCCCGCCTATGCTGTTTCGTGGAGAAACAGTCAAACTGACTGGCCGCGTATTAAATGATGGTGAGCCTATAGAAGTTGGTCAGTTTCGTGATGTAATAAGTCTACACGTTGATTTTGTCAGCACTAATAATAGTGATTTCGCAAACTTTGGCGCAGGTACGCAAAGTGTTACCGATTTTAGAGATGATGGGCGTGGCTTTGATGAGCGTCCTCTTGATGGTGTGTTTACCGGTGAATTTAAGCTGATATTCCCAGCCGGGGAGTGGCAACCCGAGCTTTATATAGAAACCCCTATATTAAAGCGTACCGTGGTACAAAAACCCATTGTCGTGCACGAACCGCCTTTTGCTTACGAAATAGCACTTGCTGAGCAAGATGAAGATGATCACATTTTAACGATCACCTTAAATCCTGAAATCGTCAAACCAGAAACAGTGCTTATTCAAGGAAAAATATATTACCCCAATAATGAAGAGCAAATGTTCTCTTTAGATGCTGATAAATCGCAAACACGTGAGCTAGCCATTAAAAATTATGATTGGGGTCGATACAGTGTCGAGCTTTCTGTATTTGGTAGCAATATAAATGACCGTGAATTTATGGCTACTTTACCTACTTATAAATTTGAAATAGAGCGACCAATTGAAGCTGTACCAGAAATTGTTCGCCCTGAAATTGATTTAGAAGCGCAAGCGGAGCAACAACGAATTCTTGAGGAAGAACAAAAAACATCCACCATGCTCATGGTGACCTTAATTGTTGTTGGAAATTTAACCGTACTTTTATTGGGTTGGCTAGCAATTAGAATTTTTGTTCAAAAGAAACCGCTTAAATTTAAATTTTCGTTACCGTTTTTAAAGAAAAAAAATCAAACCGAAAATGATGAGCAAGCAACGAATGAAAATGAAGTTGGCAAAAACGGCTCAAAAAATGACAAATCAGGTGAAATTTTAAACCTTTCGATGTCAGA
>CESF01023359.1_pt1 | contig 11576 bp, 10 predicted proteins | sample 356331 | NCBI WGS metagenome assembly CESF01 (sample SAMEA2621779, study PRJEB7988) | marine metagenome | biome: marine biome (ENVO:00000447); feature: surface water layer (ENVO:00002042); material: "saline water (ENVO:00002010), including plankton (ENVO:xxxxxxxx)" | depth 5 m
CAATGGCAGAGATTCTGTGATCTTCTCTGGCACCACGAGGACCTCGGTATGTGGCTGGATGTCAGTCGCATGCACTTGAATAATGCTCAGCTCGAAGAGCTCACACCCAGACTGGAAAAGGCTTTCGAGGCGATGAAGGCCCTTGAGAACGGTGCCATCGCCAATGCAGATGAAAGTCGTCAGGTTGGTCATTACTGGCTGAGACATCCTCAACTGGCTCCTGATCCGGAAGTGAGTCAGCACATTGCCTCCGAAATTGATCAGATCGAGCAGTTCGGTAAGGCGGTGATCAACGGAACGATTAAGTCTCCGACTGGTCAACCCTTCACGGATGTGCTCTGGATCGGCATCGGTGGCAGTGGACTCGGCCCTCTGTTGATGATTCGTGCTCTTCAGGACAAGGGTGTAGGCCTTCCCTTCCACTTCTTCGACAATGTGGATCCGAATGGAATGAGTCGGGTCCTAAGCGAGCTTGGTGATGTTCTACGCACCACCTTGGTTGTCACGGTGAGCAAATCCGGAGGGACAGCTGAGCCCCATATGGGAATGGAGCAGGCACGCCATCGCATTAAGGCGGTCGGGGGGAACTGGTCGGCTCAGGCTGTGGCGATCACCATGGCTGACAGCAAGCTCGATCAACAGGCCGTCGATGAACAGTGGCTTCAGCGCTTTGACATGTTCGATTGGGTCGGAGGCCGCACCAGCATCACCAGTGCTGTTGGTCTGGTTTCGGGAGCTTTGATCGGATCTGATATCCGCAGTTTCCTGGCCGGTGCGTCTCAGATGGACGAAGCTACTCGTGAAAGTGATGTGCGGCGCAACCCTGCAGCACTGATGGCAGCAGCCTGGTACTCGGCCGGGGAAGGCAAGGGCAAGCGCGACATGGTCGTGCTCCCCTATCGCGATCGTCTGGAGGTGTTCAGTCGTTACCTGCAGCAGCTGGTGATGGAGTCTCTCGGTAAGCGACTCGATCGCAATGGTGATGTGGTCCATCAGGGCATTGCTGTTTATGGCAACAAGGGGTCAACGGACCAACACGCCTACGTTCAGCAATTGAGAGATGGTGTCGACAATTTTTTCGTGACATTCATCGAAGTGCTTCGTGATGTTGAGGACATCCCCGAGATCAATGGAGAGAGGCCTGGAGACTTTCTCGATGGATTCCTTCAGGGAACCCGCTCGGCCCTGACTGAAGGTGGACGGCAGAGCTTGAGTATCAGCATGCGTCAATTCGATGCTCGCCGACTTGGTGCTCTGATTGCACTTTTTGAGCGTGCCGTGGGCTTCTACGGAGAACTGGTCAACATCAATGCTTATCACCAGCCCGGAGTAGAGGCCGGCAAGAAGGCCGCAGCGGCGATCCTCAAACTCCAGCTCCAGGTGGAGGAAGTACTCAGCGATGGCGTGTCTCGCTCAGTTGTGGAGATCCAACAGGCCATCGGTGAAGGATCGGTTGAAGCAGTCTTCTGGATTGTGCGCCATCTCACCGGTAACAATCGCGGCTATCAGGCACAAGGCGACTGGAACAAACCGGCAACTCTGCGTTTCAGTCAATCCTGATCGGCATTCAGGAAGGCACCAGATTGACCAGCTTTCCAGGCACCACAATCACCCGTCTGGGCGGCTTTCCATCCAACCAGCGCTCGGCCACTTCGCTGGCCAGCGCGAGGCTCTCAAGTGTTTCCTTGTCGCAGTCAGCTGGAACCTGAATGGTTCCACGAACCTTTCCCTTGACCTGAATCACTAGATCAACAGTGTCCTGTAGGAGTGCTTCTGGGTCATGGACCGGCCAGGTCTGGTCATGAACACTGCCCTCTCCACCGAGTCGAACCCAGAATTCCTCTGCAAGGTGCGGTGCAAATGGAGCCAGAAGTCTGATCAGTGCTCCCATCGCCTCCACCTGGACCGGTCTTGATGCTTCAAGTACAGGTCCTGAAAGACTGTTCGAGAGTTTCATCAATTCCGAAATCGCGGTGTTGAACTGGAAATCGCCGCTGAGATCCTCACCCACAGCCTGAATAGCTAGATGTACGGCACGTCGAATTGCTGTTTCTGATTCCGACAGCTCTGCGGGTCTTTCTGTTGAGTTGTTGCTGAATAGTTGATCCGGAGCTGTCACTTTCCTGACGCTGTCCACCAGACGCCAGAGACGTTGAAGAAAGCGGAACTGACCTTCCACATCGGCGTCATCCCACTCAAGATCCTTCTCCGGTGGTGCTTTGAAAAGGATGAACATCCGAGCTGTGTCCGCTCCATAGCGGTCAATGACCAGTGCTGGGTCGACTCCGTTGTGCTTCGACTTGGACATTTTTTCGAACAGCACCTCAAGTTCCCCTCCGTCGTCGGGGTCAGTGGGAGCATCCTGATCAGCAACCAGAGCCGGAGCGACATATTTCCCGGTACGTGGATTGCGGTAGGTCACCCCTTGCACCATTCCCTGAGTCAACAGCCGCTCGAAGGGCTCACTAACCGTGATCAGTCCGCGATCCTTCAGTGCTTTGGTGAAAAATCTCGAATAGAGCAAGTGCAGAATGGCGTGCTCAATGCCTCCCACGTACTGCTGAACGGGCAGCCAGCGCTTCACGGCCTCATTGTTAAAAGGACGGTCGGAGTTGTGAGGATCAGCAAATCGCAGGAAATACCAGGACGAACACATGAAAGTGTCCATGGTGTCTGTCTCGCGCCTTGCCGGCTTCCCACAGATTGGGCAAGGGACTTTCACCCAGGCATCAAGTGCGGCAAGTGGTGATCCCCCTTTGCCAGCCAGGTTGACGTTTTTTGGAAGAGCCACCGGTAACTGATCCGTTGGAACCGGCTGTGCGCCGCAGTCCGGGCAATGAATGATTGGAATCGGACAACCCCAGTAGCGCTGCCGCGAGATCAGCCAATCTCGAAGCCTGTATTGACGCTTCGCTCGTGCCCATCCATTTGTCGTTCCCAGTTCGGTGATCGACTGCTTGGCCTGGTCATTGCTCTGTCCATCGAACGCTCCGCTGTTCACCAGGGTTCCAGGGCCTGTCCATGCCTCACCGTCGTTGAGGTGTTCATCAGCGCCGTCCACCTGGATCACGCGCTGCACAGGTAGTTCGTAAGTTCGTGCGAAGCGGAAATCGCGTTCGTCATGGGCGGGTACTCCCATCACTGCTCCGGTTCCATAACCCGCCAGGACGTAGTCAGCGACCAAGATCGGCACGGTCTGACCGTTGGCCGGATTCACCGCCTCGGCACCCGTGGCGACACCCCGCTTGGGGCGCTCATCCGCCGTTCGCTCATCGTTCGAAAGCTCGCCGACCAGATCGCGGAAGGCTTCGACCGATTCACGCTGATCGGCAGTGGTGAGAACATCAACCAATGGATGTTCAGGGGCCAGAACGACATAACTGACACCGAAGAGGGTGTCAGCCCTGGTTGTGAACACAGAGATCGTGACGTCGCGGTGGCCTTCCACCTGAAAGTCGATTTCAGCCCCGATCGAGCGTCCGATCCAGTTGGCTTGCATCGTTCGGACCCGTTCAGGCCAACCCTGAAGCAGATTTAGGTCGTCGAGCAGTGAATCCGCGTACTGGGTGATTTTCAAGAACCACTGCTTTAGGTTTTTCTGCTCGACCAGTGCACCGGAACGCCAGGAGCGCCCTTCGGAATCAACTTGCTCGTTAGCAAGCACCGTTTGGTCGATGGGGTCCCAGTTGACAGTTGCTTCTTTCTGGTAGGCCAGGCCTGCTGAATGCAACTCGAGAAAGAGCCACTGCGTCCAGCGGTAATAGTCCTCATGGCATGTGGCCTGTTCTCGTGACCAGTCGATCGATAGCCCCAGACGACCGAGCTGATTGCGCATTTGTTCGATATTTCGGTCCGTCCAGACCCCAGGGTCCACGTTGCGTTCAATCGCCGCGTTTTCAGCAGGCAACCCAAAGGCGTCCCAACCCATCGGATGCAGCACAGCATCACCGCGCATGCGCTGAGCTCTGGCGATCACATCGGTAATCACGTAGTTCCGAACATGCCCCATATGAAGGCTGCCGGAGGGGTATGGAAACATCGAAAGCGCATAAAAGGCCTTCTGGTTTGGCCCTGGCTCTCGCGTTTGATAAAGAGCCTCTTGGTCCCATTTCCGCTGCCACTGTTCCTCGAGGAGTGAGGGGTCGTAGCGGTCGGACAGCCCCGGGGTGGATTCGGGCATGGATGAGGACTGCGGGGCTGTCACATCAGGAGAACACCTGCGAGCGATCGTGACACAGCTTGAGGCCTTTCTCTTGAAGCAGTCCTGAAGTCGCTTAGGCCAGGGGGCGAATGGTGAGCACCGCCAGTCGATTGATCAAGATGGGGTCGTTGCTTTCGTCCTTTTGGAGTGCAAAGTAGTGAGGATCCTGCCAAGCGAGTCGGCCATCCAATCTGCGGCCATCATTCAGCTCGATTCCGAGCACGCGCTGCTCACGAATCCATGACTGAATCAATCGTATACCGGGCAAGCTGGGATCAAAGCCCGTTGAATCCATGATGTGGAAATAAAAAAGACCATGACTCACGCACTCCAGCAAAGACCCATGGCAACGTCAATCAGGCGAGAGCGGTGGGTTGCTCGGTTATCGAGTGATCCTGCAGACTGATCGTGTCCGTGCCTGATAACAAGGCATCAACCTGTCCTACACAATTGAAGTACCGATTACGGTCTTGATCTTTGAAACTAACGCCTGAAACAAGAGAGCAATTGCTCATCTCACTGACGAATCAGTGGGCGTCCATGTTGGATCAACTTGACGAAGGTGACTTTACTCCTGAAGATTTTTATGAGATCCGTAAAGTGGATTCTGATGATGAACTGGTGAAGGAGAGCGGCTGTCAAACAGATGAGGAACTGAATCAATTCCTAAACGACTGGTATTACAGCGGATTCTGGGTCTCACCTTGATTAACAATGGTATTCGAGCTAGCGCCCCTATGATTAGACATTGATAGCTGTATACGTCGTGATTGTTTTAATCGGTTTCAAGGGAGATTAATCGAAATTCGTTGCGATTAAACAGTGCTGCTCAAAATATCGATCAATTCCGAATTTTAGTGTGACCTAAATCGATATCACTTCTTCAGTCAGCGTGGAGTAGCCTTTTGCTTAGATACGTTTTCAAATAGAAATGATTTTCTCAACAAGATTATGGAGTTTTGTCGTTTTAGGGCTTTTCCTGGAAGGTTGTCAATATTTTATGTCTCCTCAGGCAATGTTGGAAGGCACCGAGGCTGATGAGCTTTGTTATCAGTGGAAAGAGGAATCAAAACGTGAAATCATCAAATTCGGCATGGACTATGCGTTATTTAATAGACGCTGTGAGCTGAACTCTGAGCAGTCGTTGTACCTTGGCTATGAGGGTGACTATTTGACTGGCAACCAAGCACAAGACGAGGAAATTATGGAGAATTGGATTGTCGTGAAGACATTCAGTCTTAAGAAATGAAGCTGTGCTGGAGACAGCCTGGTCCATCGATCGCGAGCTTTTTGCAGGCAAATCAAAGTTCCCGATCAACGTATCGTTTGATTCGTCTTTGTGCTGCAATCATCTGATCAATGCAACACGTTTGTCTGCCGCTACCATTAAATTAGTGGCGATTTTGCAAAGAATTCCGTGTTGAATTTTTTACTCCTGCTTATCTTGCCTCTCGTGGCAATGCTCGGGGGTTGGGCAATTCTCTCATCAACAACCTGAATTGAGAGCTCATAGGGGTGGAAATAGGGAACAGGGATCGACCCGGTTTGAGTTCTGGAGTCTCATTCAGCTGAACAGGGTTGGATGTTGAATATCAATTCTTGAAATCCTGTAACGTGTTGGTATAACAGGAATATTCTGAATGCTGACGTTCAGTAAATATCAAGGGCTCGGCAACGACTTCATTTTGATGGAGGGACGTTCCGGACAATTGTCTGCCGAGATTCATACCCCCGATCCAAGCTGGGTCCAACGCCTTTGTGATCGACGCTTCGGCATTGGAGCTGATGGATTGATCCTGGCTCTTCCTCCGGAGAACGATGCTGAGCTGCGCATGCGCATCTTCAATGCCGATGGGTCTGAAGCAGAGATGTGCGGCAATGGAATTCGTTGTCTTGCTCGCTTCCTCGCTGACAGCGATGGAGATGGTCCGGGACGTCGATGGTCGATCGAGACCCCCGCTGGTCTGATCATTCCGGAACTTCAGAATGATGGCCAGATCCGTGTGGATATGGGAGCTCCCTTTTTGGAGCCTGACTCTGTCCCCACCACCCTCTTAGCTGATGTAACCGGACTGCCTGTGGGTGATCTCAACCTTGGTGGTGACACTGTTGGACTTGCCGCAGTGGGTATGGGAAATCCCCATGCGATCGTTCCCGTCGACGATCTCAACTCCATCCCTTTTGAGCGCTGGGGGGCAGAGCTGGAGTGCCACCAGGTGTTTCCGGCCAAGACCAATGTGCATTTTCTGAAAGTTCACGGACGCTCTCAGCTTGAAATCAGAGTGTGGGAACGAGGAGCCGGTCCCACACTTGCCTGTGGTACAGGCGCCTGCGCAACGCTTGTGGCTGCTGTTCTGCTCGGTCTCAGCGACCGGGAAGCGACTGTTGAGTTGCCGGGTGGCCCTCTTCAGATCAGCTGGAAGAACAACGCTGCATCGGTGTTCATGACTGGTCCTGCCGTTTCCGTGTTCGATGGTGTTCTCAATCCTGATCTCATCCCATTTCAGGCTTCAATCACTGACCTCAGCATTGATGAAGCATCTGTGGTGAAAGCGGAACAAGCTGCGCCACTCCAAGCAGCCAATCATGAGTCCGACAACAGCCAATCAGCTGATGCATGTTCAGAGGAGGAAGCCCAGTCCAGAGCTCAGAAGTTTCTTGCCTCTAACTCCCTGGATTCGATGATCAACATCGCCACTGAATCCCTAGAACAGCGAACGCTTTCGCGTCTCCAACGCGATACCCAACCCTGAGAGCCGTGTGATTTATCTCGATGCCTGCGCCACGGCCCCCCTAAGGCCTGGGGTACTGCAACGCATGATCGAGACCCAGGATCAAGCCTGGGCTAATCCTTCCAGTCTGCATGGCTTCGGTCTAAAAGCCTCTGAATCGCTTGAGAGAGCTCGTTCTCAGATTGCTGCAAACCTTTGTGCAGATCACCAGGATGTGGTCTTCACCTCTGGTGCCACTGAATCCATTCATCTCGCGCTTCATGGGCTTGCTGCCTCATGTTCACCGGGCCGGATTGTGATCTCATCGGTGGAACATCCCGCCGTCTCCGGAGCAGCTCATCTGCTGTCCATGAGTGGCTGGGACGTGACCGAATGGCCTGTTGATCAGCTGGGCAGGGTCAGACTCGAGCTTCTAGACCAGTTGCTGGCGCCACCTACCAAGATGGTCTCTTTGGTTTGGGGGCAGGGTGAAGTCGGCACGATCCAACCTCTGCTGAGCGTTGCAGACGCTTGCAGATCTAGGGGGATTCCCATTCACACCGATGCAACCCAGGTCATGAGCCAGGCACTTCCGAGCTGGAAGCAGTTACCCGTTGATTTACTGAGCTGCTCGGCCCACAAGTGTGGGGGACCTCGAGGGATCGGCCTGCTGATGACTCGTGAATCGCACCGCTCGACTCTGGAGCCGCTCTTTTCAGGGGGGGGACAGGAGGGAGGCCTCAGGAGTGGTACTGAATCAGTTGTTTTGGTTGCCGGCATGGCCGCTGCGCTGGATCAGATTGAATGTTGTCCTCCAGTCGATCTCGCTCGATCAGGACAGGGCATCGCTGACCTGCGAGACGCTTTACGCGACCAATTGCTCAGGGATGAACGGCTGACGCTCTGTGGAGATCCAAAGAATCGACTGCCTCACCATCTGTCACTACTGGTGAGCGATTACAACGGCAAGCCTGTCTCAGGGCGTGGTCTAGTTCGCTGTCTTGATGCGTGCGGATTGGCGGTGAGCAGCGGCAGTGCCTGTTCCTCTGGAAAGGACAGCGACAGCCCTGTCTTGGTCGCCATGGGCACTCCAGTGACCATGCGCCGATCCAGCATCCGAATCAGCCTCGGTCCGTGGATTGAACACAAGCTGCTTGATGAGATCGTGCAGCGCTTTCATGCCGGACTAGAGCAGGCACTCAGCAGTTGATGCTCCAGCGGCAGTACGCTCCGCCCCAATGATCTGACAGACCCTGTTGAGCGCCGTTCTTCCCGCAGATCTATCCGAAGCTGAACAGCGGACTTTCGTGGCTCTCTGTGAGGTCCTCAGCACCAAACGTCGTGGCCGCTGGCAAGTGACCTGGAAGTTTGAGGGCCTTCGTCTACTCGGACCCTCCATCCGACTGACTCAGGCCTTGAGGGATAGCGGTATCAGCCTGTTGCTGGCCTGGCCAGATGCAGGCGCTGCAGCCCTCGCTAAGCGTGATGGACCTGACATTGCTGAGTGCTGCGTCGATCTGAATCAGCTGCAACGCGACCCTGCCTGGGCTGGGCGTGGTGATCTCTTACTGATTGTTGGCGCTCAACCAAGCGATTACGAAACAGTTGAAGCGATCTGCGCTCAGTGGTTTGAACCGGTTGTGTTGTTGAACAGCCGTTTGGAAGATGCTGCAGTCGGAATCGGCAGCGTGGCTCGTCAGCGACGAAAGGGATTTATGTCCACCTGGCAATCGGCCTTTCATTTGGAACCCTTTTTGCAAGGAGCTCTGTTGCAGGAACATCAGCAGCAGTGGGACCTCTTCAGACAGGACTCGGACGGATATCGCTGGGTACAGCAATTCGATGCTCGTCCAGATCAGGAACAGATTGACGAGGCTCTTGCCAGTGCAGGGGATGGTTTGAGACAGACCCTCGGTGCGATGGATCGCTTCATCGACGATCTGCGTGGTTGATACCCAGGCCCATCACTTTTAGTGTTGCCGTCTCAAGCTCACTCCTATGGCCTTCTCTGATCGCCTTCGATCAATGTCCATCATCGACGCAGCCGCAGTGGTTGTTGCTCTGGTGGCTGTCGGAGGTGTGTTGTGGAGTCCGAAGCTCAGTAACACCGTCGCCAGGGCTACAGGGGCCATCCAACCGGTGGAGGTCACTGTGGATGTCCGTAACACCAGTGCTGCGGATCCGGATCAGTTGATCGCGGAAGCTCTGAAATCAGGTCGTACATCCCTGGTGATCCGTAATCAGCCAGCTGGGAGTGTGCAACTGATCAGAATCGATGACATCAGACGTCAGCTTGCATCTGTTCTTCCTGATGGCAGCGTTGTGATGGCTGATGACCCCAACAGGGAGATCCAAGGCATGCTCGATGCCCGTTTCGTTCTCCAGGGAGACGCCACAGTCACCTCGTCCGGTGTTGTCATCGCAGGAACAAAACTCAAAGTGGGAATTCCTGTAGAACTTGAAGGCCGTTTCTATCGGGTGAACGGAATCGTCAGTGGAGTCTCCGTGCAATGAGAACCATGTTCCTCACCTCTGGATTTCTACTGATTCCTCTGGCCATGCCTGTGGCCGCCAGACAAGTTGATCCGCTGAACATCCCGCCGCCGCCGCCACCAACAGAGCAACCATTCCCCCAGCTGCAGCGTGGTCGTTCTTGCCCAGCTCTTGTCAAAGCTCTTAGAACCAATCTTGGTAGTGAAGCAAGAGTCTGGTCCGTCACTGTTCTCAATAGCGATGGAGATGTTCTTGGGGACGTCAACGGTTCCGTCCCGAGAATTCCAGCGTCCAATCAAAAGTTGATCAGTACGGCCTATGCCCTTGATCGACTTGGCCCTGATTTCCGATTGAAAACCCAGCTGATTCAGAGGTCAGACGGCTCGATGGAGTTGAACGGCCAGGGAGATCCAGATCTTGGAATCGCAGGTCTTCAACGGTTTGTTCTTGCCGCTCTTCGTCAGGGTGGCGCCAGAGGCAACTCTGTGGAGGCCGTCAAACTGATGGTGCGAGAGGAGCCTCGTAGCAACTGGTGGCCAAGCGATTGGCACCCTGCCGATCGTGGTTATGCCTATGGCGCTCCGATTACGCGTCTGGCTCTGACCAGCAATGCCGTTGGTGGTGCCGTAAGCGATCCTTATTTGCGCCTGCAACGACTGTTCCAGCAAGAAGCGATGCGACGCGGCGGAACGGTTCAGATCCAGAGGGGGCAGCCTCTTATTGGAACGATTTCAGCTGTGCATCAGGAGAACGTGGTGCTGCATGAGGAGAGTTCTGCTCCCATGCATGCACTGCTCAGTCTTGCCAACACTGAGAGCCATAATTTCACCGCTGAGGTGCTCCTGCGCCAGGCTTCAGGAGTCTGGGACGTCAGGGCGGCTTCCCGTGCAACGGAGCGCTGGATGGTCGAGCAGGGGTTGCCGATTCAGGGGCTACGAGTGGCCGACGGCAGTGGATTGTCACGCAACAATCGGGTCACGAGCAACACAATTGCAGCTCTGCTGATGCGTATGGATCAACATCCGTACTCCGCTTACTACCAGGCCTCAATGGCCATTGCAGGGCAGAGGGGCACTCTGCGCAATCTTTATCGAGGTTCCGTTCTTGAAGGACGCTTCAGGGGCAAGACAGGAACCATCAGCGGCGTTCGAAGCATTTCTGGTTACCTACAAACCGTGGACGGTCCCAGATACGTGAGCATGATTTCCAACGGATCTGTGAGCCCCAACACGGTGATGGGGCAAATCCTGCGATCGGTCCAGAGGTTCAGCCCATGCCCCTCATCTTTCGCACCCGCGAAGCGGCCCGACGTGCTCGGCTGATCGGAACGGTCTTGCCATCTTTGGCATCAACCTCGGATGGCTCTTGACGTCCGGTTTGGATTTTCACTAACTCTTGGCGTCCGGCCAAGACCACTTGAGCCATCTCCTTGAGCCTCTGCTCGAGTTCACCGAGGGTCTGTTCGGCATAACGGTTTGCTCCATCCTGCACATTCCCAGCTTCTTGACGGCTCCGCTGAATCAGCGATTCACACTGTTGCTGTGTCTGCTGTCTGAACTGGAGAGCATCTTGGTGAAGTCGCTCGGCTTCAGTCTGAGCTTCTTTCTGCAACCGAAGTCCTTCAACACGAATTTGCTCGAGCTCCTGGAGTGACTGCTGGCGATTGCGCTCATGTTGCTCGGTCAGCTGTCGCTTAAGTTCATTGGCTTCCTGGTCAAGTTGTTGCCGTCGTTGCAACGACTCCTGCTCAAGCTGTTGGCGACGGGACGCAAACTGCTGCTCAAGTTGCGCATGCTTCGACTGCATGTCCTGCTCCATCTGGGCGGACTGCTGACGGACGCCCTGCAACATCTGTTCGCACTGTTGGCGAACCTGTTCACGCATGTCGTTGACCTGACGTTCCGCTTCCTGACGGATCGACGCTTGGGCAAGAAGCTGTTCGCGTTGTTGCTGGGCTTTGTTGACGATCTCGTCGGCCTGAGCTCGGGCAGTGGAAATGAACTCATCACGCTTTTGGAGCAGCTGATCGGCCTGCTCGACTTGGCCGGGCACTGCTTCTCGGACCGCGTCAAGCAACTCAACAGCATCCTGCTCGTTAACGAGCCTTCCGCCGCTGAAGGGAACGCGACTTCCCTCCAGCACGATCTCCTCGAGCTGGTCGAGCTGGTCGA
>CESF01023426.1_pt1 | contig 11569 bp, 14 predicted proteins | sample 356331 | NCBI WGS metagenome assembly CESF01 (sample SAMEA2621779, study PRJEB7988) | marine metagenome | biome: marine biome (ENVO:00000447); feature: surface water layer (ENVO:00002042); material: "saline water (ENVO:00002010), including plankton (ENVO:xxxxxxxx)" | depth 5 m
AACTGTTAGAGCTGGAAAATGAGCAGCAGCAGCGATTCCAGCCATATGATTATCTACAGATATAAATACATCAAAATCGTTATCATCCATTATTTGATTCAAGAACTTATTAGCTTCTTCTTTTGTTATCTTTTTCATCTCAACTAAATTCAAATCAGTAATCGTGTCAGAAACAATCTCATTAAATAAATATTGATTATATGGGGCATGTAATATGATATTTTCATTATTAAATTCAACTATATCTTCAATATTTTTAATATTTAATTCCTTATTAGCACGCTCCAATATATACCTAGGTAAATCACGTTTCATATCTGAAGTTAAAATTTTTCTAAAGTAGGGTAGGGTTACCTCTTTAGACTTAAACGATTTAGTTTTAACACCAATCTTATTAAGATCTTTAATTGCATTAATGAAAACAGAATTATTTATATACTCAGACGAAAAACCAACTTTGACTTTAGATAAATTAAAATTTTTCATCTTGTTTAAATCTATTTGCATTGATGAATAACTTAACTCATCATTTTTATCAAAACCTATTATTGAATTATATATTAATGCATTATCATATACATTTGTTGTCATAGGGCCTACTGTATCAAAAAAGCTTGATATGGGAATCACGCCAGTCCTACTAATACTTCCAATTGTTGGCTTAAGTCCTACTAAAGAATTTTTTGATGATGGAGATAAAATTGATCCTGATGTCTCAGATCCCAAAGAACCAACTGCAAAATTTGCAGCTATTGATACTCCACTACCTGAACTAGATCCTCCAGATTCAAACGTTTTTCTTCCATATGGATTTAATGTCTGACCACCAATTGAGCTATATCCAACTGGGCATGGCCTACAAAAATAGTAAGCCCATTCACTCATATTTAATTTACCTAAGATCAGGACATCTTTTTCTTTTAATTTTTCAACTACATAAGAATTTTCATCAACTAGGTTACTTGAAAGAACTGATGCACCTGCAGATGTAACCATTTTCTCAACATTTATATTATCCTTTATTAAAATAGGCATACCATAAAGTAAATTATTAGGTTTCTGTTTATCCAATTTCTTTGCTTGGTCAATTACTTTAGGATTAAGAGATATAATGGAGTTGAGGTAAAATTCTTTATCCATTTCAAAAAGGTAAATTCGATAAATAAAAAACTTTACTAATTTCTCATAACTTAAGTTTTTATTTGAAATTTGACCCTGTATAAAACTAATGTCTTTATTTAAAATGATTTGTTTTAGTGATTCATATTCTCTAGTATCATATGATCTTATAAAACTATGGAAGGGTTTAAAAATATCATTCTTATTTCTAAAGATAGATTGAATCCTATTATATCTCATTCTTTCAATTTTATGATCAGAGTTAAGCTCAATCTCATCTGTTTCGTCATAATTTTCCCAAGTGATAATATCGTTGTTATTACAAGAAATTGACAAACTAAGTATCAAAATTACTTTAAACCTTTCCATCATAAATTATTTATTTTTTTGAATTCAAAACTTATCAAAATTCCAATTAAAGATGACAATGCAAGAATTAAATAGATAAATTGGTGTCCTTTAATTCCTTCATAAGTATCTAATAGATATCCATATAACGGAGTAGCAAAAATATCTGGAGTATATCCGATAATGGAAACAAGACCAATTGCAGTTCCAATTAATGAGATAGAAATATTACCATTTCTTAGTATTGAAAAATATAAACCTCTAATGGTATAAGTTCCAATAGCTACAATCATTAGTGATAATATAAATAATGAATTAAGACCAGCTACAATAACACCAGTAGAAAACAAGATAGCTCCAATTAACATTATAATAAATCCACCAATAATAACATTAATATTACCAGATTTATCTGCAAATAAAGCAATAGAAATGCAAGCCAGTGGTCTCAGGTATTGTTGATAAGCTCCAACTTTTGCAGCATCTATTTCATCAAATAACATTATTTCCGAGGCATACAAAGAATAGATATCAGTTATTTTATAACCCATATATGCAGTTAATATTAATAATCCAATCAAAACAACGGATCTAGATTTCATTAGTTTTTTCATATCATTTATGTTTCCAATCTTTGCATTGTCATTGACCTTTATTTTTAAGGAACTGTGAACAAAAACTCCTGTTATAAAAACTATAATAGAAGATGCGCCAATTACATACCTAAATGCATCCTGTTTTTCTTGAGTTGATGAATCTGATATGTCACCAACCACTACGAAAGAAAAAATTAGAACACCTATTAATCCAATAGATGAAGCAACAATTCCCCTTCCAGCATCTAAAAAGCTAAATGTTTGGCCTTGTTTTTTCAAACCTCCTACTATGGAAGTTGCTTTAATCATTGGTGCCCAAAAAAGAAAAACAGTTGTAAAACCCCAATAAGCAAAAAGTAATTGCATTGAATAATATGACGGATAACTCATCATAAAAATTCCCCCCAATGAGGTTGAAATTAATGAGTATGATAGTAGTTTTCTAGGGGAATATTTATCAGCTAAAGCACCTCCAAAAATATATGAGAAGAATGCGACAAAGCCGTAAGTTGAAAACAATGTTCCTAGGTCTAAATTTGATAAATCAAATACTTCTAAAAAAGTGGGTCTAAAAATTCTTGCTAGAACATATGGCAATATATATATTGATTCAGCGGCAAGAATTAATGTGAATAGATATTTATAGTATTGATTTTTAATGATTAATTAGCTTTTTGTTAAGATATAATTTTTTAATTTATTAATAGATTTAGATATTATTAAAATACTTAACTATAAATATCTATTCACTTTAATCTCTTTGATTGCAATTTCATGTTCCAAAGAAGATATTCCTCTATTCTATGATGAGGTAGATGGTAAAATTTTTGTTAGAGTTGATCTTATTGAGTCAATAAATAAAACTATTGATCAAATAGATCCATCAGAATATGCTTTTGTAAAAAATTTTAGTCCTGAAAAAGGACATACTGTTATGTATTTTGTTGATAATAGTAAAACATGTACAATATTTAATGCATGGTTTGAAATGAATATTTTAAAGCATACACCTAGTGTAGTTGAGGCAAATGTAAAGTATGGAAAAATATACGATTTAAAGGATCATAAAGTAAGATATGAGATTGTTCAAAAAAACCCACTTAGAGTTACTTACAATCTAGCTAATGGAACACAAATAATAGCTGAGGAAATAGAAAGAGACTTCTTCTTTAAGGCTAAGGATACTTGGTTGTATAAATCAAGAAATACAGTTGATACAACTTTTTCAAGATGTTCCAATCTTAATCTTGATTAATAATATACTTTTAATTCATTAATTTAAAAAGCTCATTGGAATTAATAATCTTAGCAAACTCATCTTTTAAACTTGCAATTGATGCTTCATAGATAATCTCACAATCAATTTCATTACCATTTAATCCAATTGTGTTATAACAAGCTGTTGAATCTGAAATTAGATAAGTTTCATATCCTAGATTACCAGACATTCTTACCGTAGTTGATATGCAATGATTTGTAGTCATTCCAATAACTACTAGAGTTTTAATTTTTGATTTTTTTAAAATTTCATTTAATCCTGTACCTATGAATGCACTATTTACTTTTTTTGTCAAAACCAACTCATTTCTAATTGGTTTTACATAATCATTGAATTCAAATCCTGGGTTTGATTCATAAAGCATTGAGTTAGGGTCTGTAGAGCTATGTCTAACATGAATTATTTTTAAATTAAGTTCTCTCCATTTTTGTAAAATTTTACCACAGATAAGTTCAGCATCATTATTATTTCTTTTTTTTCCGGGGTAATCTTTATTTAAAAAAGCTTTTTGAATATCTACAAGTAACAAGGCAGGATTTTTATTAATTAATTCCATGATTGAATAAATTGTTTTTAACTTAAAGCTAAATATATTGAAATTGAATCAATTACATAAAATACATGCAATTTGGAATCCTGAAGTATATCATGGATGGGGAAGAAGTAAAAAGTTTTTTGAAGGATGGTATTATAAAATTGTTGATAAATCTCAAACGAATGCTTTTGCTATAATTCCAGGAATAGCAATGGATGATAATGGAAACAAACAGTCATTCATACAAGTGTTAGATGGAAAAAACTTAAATGCTGATTATTTTAAATTTGATTCAGAAGAATTTAAACCTACCCCAAGAAAACATGATCTTTATATAGCTGAAAACCACTTTAGTAAAACAGATATTTCTTTAAACTTACCCAACCTTCAAGGAAGCCTAAGATTTAAAAATTTATGTACTTGGTCAAATTCATTGTTTTCTCCGGGTATAATGGGACCTTATTCTTTTATACCTTTTATGGAATGCTATCATGGTATTATTAGTATGAATCATGATATAGAGGGTTCTTTAGTTTTTAATGGGCAAAAAATATCTTTTGATAATGGAAAAGGTTATATGGAAAAAGATTGGGGGCATTCCTTCCCTGAGGCATACTTATGGATGCAAAGTAATCATTTTTCAAACAGTAGTATTTCAATTAAATCTTCTATAGCAATTATCCCTTGGCTGAGAAGTTCTTTTATTGGTCATATTGCAGGTGTCCAAATAGATGGACAATTAGTTGAATTTACAACTTATAATGGAACAAGACTTAATACTTGTAAGATCTCTGAAGAAGAGGTGAATATTGTGATGGAGAATAAATCTTATAAGCTTAATATTAGAGCTTTGAGGGAGAAATCAACTACATTGGCTTCTCCAATAAATGGTTTCATGGATGGTAGGATAGACGAAAGTATGAAGGCACAAATAAAGGTCAAATTATTAAATAAAAAGCTTAATAAAGTTATATTAAACGACACCGGTAAATCAGCAGGAATAGAGGTTGCAGGTAATTTTAAAAAACTAATTAAATAACCAACATATTTTTTTTTAAATTAAAGAAAATTTAATAACTATAAATAATAAATTATGAACGAAATAGAAATTTTAAATTATGCTCAAATGAATTTTATTCAAAATGGACTATATATGGTAGCTTTTACTGCTTTTGTATTTATTACGTTTAGACTAATGAGAGCTCAAAAAGAGCAGAATGCTAACATCTTTGTAAAAGTTTTAGTAACAATATTTGGGCTCTGCACTGTATTTTTTGGCTACAATGTTTTTTCTTTCTTGTATGTAAATCAACTTGGACAATCATATAGACTATCTGAACTACAGTCTTCAGGTGTTGAATTGTCTGCTTTATCTCAAAATTGGATTGACTATATTGGTTATACAATTAGTGATGGTCTCCCAATCCCTTTTAGTCCTGAGCCTGCAGCATATATATTTTTGATTACCCTTGCTGTCATGGTTATAGCAGGAGTTTGGGTTAACCTATCAAAGGATTAAATTGACATTAAACTAAGCCCTCTTATTGGGGGCTTACAAAATATAAAAAAGAATAAAAAAGTAGTGAAAGATACTCCCTGATAATACAAATAGATGCCAAACTGTATGAAAATATTTTTTTTCAATTGAATAGAATATAGTTCCAATAGTGTAACTAAGTCCGCTGAGAGCTAATAAAACAATTCCACCAGAGTCTATAATTTCAAATAGGGTTCTAATATCTATTATAATTAGCCATCCCATTATAAGATATAGGCCTAAAGAAAATTTTTCAAACCTACCGGTATAGAGTAATTTAAATATGGTTCCAAAAATTGCAATTGAAAATACAGCAATAAATATATAAATGCCAGACTTATCAAGAAGTGTTATCAAGCAAACTGGAGCATATGAACCAGCTATTAGATAATATATACTAATATGGTCAAATATTCTCATTTTTTCCTTAATAATGGGGTCAGTTACATAATGATAGAGTGTAGAAGACAGATAAACACTTACAAGCCCAAATCCAAAACAAATAATACTTATTAAACTCAATAATGGTAAATTATTATTTGAATACAATAAAAAAGTTATTCCTAAAATTGAACCTAAGAGTCCAATTAAATGAGTGATAGTATTCCAGAATTCTTCGTTTTTAAATAGCTTCATTATTTTCACATATAAACATAAAAATTACTATTTTAAATGATGTCTAAATTAGGGTAATTAATATAGAATTATAAAATCCGTAACTTTATAATTCTATACAAGCTTAAATATGAAGACTAAATCAGAGATAGTAGACAATTGGCTCGTAAGATATACTGGCCTAGAGCTTAAAAGCTTTGGAGAGTATATACTTCTAACAAACTTTGATAAGTATGTAAAGATTTTTGCTGATAAATTAAAATGTCCGATTACTGGAGAAGACAAGAATATGACTTCTGCAACCTCTAATAATATAACCATTATTAATTTTGGAATGGGAAGTCCAAATGCAGCTACAATTATGGATCTTTTATCTGCAATATCTCCAAAAGCTGTTCTGTTTTTAGGTAAATGCGGTGGATTAAAAAAAAGAATTGATATTGGTGACTTTGTATTACCAATTGGAGCTATTAGAGGAGATGGAACATCAAATGACTACTTTCCTCCTGAAGTACCAGCTATGCCATCATTTTCTCTTCAAAAAGCTATATCAACTACAATAAGGGAATTCAAGACTGATTATTGGACAGGAACTGTTTATACAACAAATAGAAGAGTTTGGGAGTATGATAAAGAATTTAAAGATTATATCAAGAGAACAAGAGCTTACGCAATAGACATGGAGACTGCTACATTATTTACAGTTGGATTCCATAATAAAATACCTGTGGGAGCATTACTATTAGTTTCTGATTCTCCGATGACACCTGAAGGGGTTAAAACTCTTGAAAAAGATGAATTTAATTCAAAACAGTTTGATGAAAAACATATTGAAATAGGCGTAGATTCATTAAAAAAATTGATGGATAACGCCGAAACAGTCAGACATCTGAAGTTTTAGTTCAATGAGGTTTATATTCATTTCAATATTCCTACTTATTATTAGTTGCTCTAAGGATGATACTTATATTTCTGAAAAACATTCTGATGATTCTAACTCATCTCTTAAGGATAATTTTAATAGTTTTATATTTTATGAAGGTCAGGCATCTTATTCAATAAATCATAATGGACTTGATAGAGAGTATATACTTTATATTCCACCAAATATTGAGTCTAGAACTAATCTTCCTGTAATTTTTAATTTTCATGGGTATCAAGGTCGCGCTAATCAATTTTTTAATATGACAGATTTAATTGATATTGCTAACGAGAATGGAGTTGTATTAGTTTATCCACAGGGTGCTCCACTTGATGGGGGACCTTCTCACTGGAATGCTGCTCCTCTTAACTCCTCAACACCATCATTTGTCAATAAAAGCAATGTGAATGACTTAGACTTCTTTTCTTATTTATTAAATGATGTTAATCAAAATAATATACTTGATCTAAATAGGGTTTATGCTATTGGTTACTCTAATGGGGGTATGTTTTCTCATTTTTTAGCATGTAACACAGAAAATATTTTTGCTGCAATAGGTGATGTCGCAGGCACCATGCTTCTTGATACCTTTAATAGTTGCAGCCCTTCATCACCAGTTCCAGTTTTAAAAATTCATGGAACATCTGATAATGTAGTATCATATAATGGATTTGATCAAGCCGGCTTTAAGACTGTTGAAGATGTTGTAAATTTTTGGAAAACAAATAATAAATCTAATGAGCAGTTTATTTTAAATAATTTTGTAAGTTCTTCTTGGGCAAATTATATGGGGCCAGTAAATTTTGAAAAGTATACATATGAGTCAAATGAAAATGACTCTGAGGTTGTTCACTATAAAATGCTAGGTGGAGGTCACTGGTGGGATTATAGTTTTGATAATAATCTTAGAACTAGCTCATTATTATGGAATTTTTTCTCTAAACATTCTAAACAATAAAACATTGATGCAAATACCTGAAAATTTAAAATTTGATTATTTATTATCCCTAGATAACCACCTTGAGACAGAAGGAAAAGATAATAAAGAGAAGACATTAAAAAGAATTTTTGAGATAACTAAAAAAATAGCTGATCTAGGTTTTGGAGAAAATGATATTCATGCGATTGTAAAAGATGAAGAATTATACTTGAAATATGATGAATGGAGAAAGGATAATAACTTTTAGAAAAAATAAATTATAAATATATATGAGGTTTCTCCAATTAATACTTATTTGCTCCATATTATACGGCGTATACTCTATAATAGATAATGATTGGAGTGGTCTTATATGGTTAATAGGAGGTCTTTCCTTTCTTTTTTTAAGTAATAATTGGATGAAAAAATGAAAATACCAAAAGACTTAATCTTTAAATATTTGCTTTCACTTGAAAATTACAATGAGTGTCACCCTACTTTAAAAGATATTTCAATGAAGGAAGCTTTAAATGCGCAAAAAAAAATTATTAATTTAGGTTTTTCAGATAAAGACATTATTAACATGAAGAGTGATAAATTGATGTTGGAATATAAATTATGGAGAAAAGAAACAGGGCAGTAGTATTATTAATTAACTATACATTACCTTTAATACTCATAATAACATTTAAGAATGAACAATTTATTATCTATTGATTCTGTTTCTAAATATTATGGAGATTTTACGGCTCTAAATAATGTCTCAATTGATGTAAAAGAAGGTTCAATATTTGGTCTTTTAGGTCCTAATGGAGCTGGAAAGACAACCCTGATTAGAATTATAAATCAAATTACTCAACCAGATGAAGGCAAAATATTATTTAATAATGAACCTCTCAAAATTAAACATATAAGTGAAATTGGCTATTTACCAGAAGAAAGAGGTCTATATCCAAAGATGACTATTGGCGATCAAGCTGTTTATCTTGCTCAACTTAAAGGATTGGATAGGGTAACCGCAAAATCAGAGCTAAAGAGGTGGTTTGATAAGTTTGAAATTGTGGATTGGTGGGATAAAAAGGTTACAGAGCTCTCTAAAGGTATGGCACAAAAATTACAGTTTATTGTAACAGTTCTACACAAACCTAAACTCCTAATATTTGATGAACCATTTTCAGGTTTTGATCCAATTAATGCAAACTTGATAAAAGATGAAATCCTAGATTTAAGGAAAAAAGGTGCTACAATAATCTTTTCTACCCATAGAATGGAATCAGTTGAAGAATTATGTGAGGAGATTGCTTTAATTAATAAATCAAATAAAATTTTGGACGGCAACTTAGATGATATAAAAACTAAGTTTAAATCAAATACTTATGAAGTTGGTGTTGATGCCCAGAACCCAAACTCACTCATTAAAAAATTAGAATCAATATTTGAAACTTCTAGACCATCTTTTAAAACAATTGGTGAGAACTTAAAACTAAACGTAAAATTAAATAATCAACAAACCTCTGAGAACTTACTAAATATCTTGAACAATGAGTCTAAAGTTATTCACTTTAAAGAAGTAATTCCAAGTGCAAACGAAATATTTATTAACTCTGTTGAGAATAACTAACATGAAACATTTTTCAATCATAACAACTAGAGAGTATTTAAATAAAATTGGAAATAAATCCTTTATTTTAATGACTGTCTTATTGCCTGTTATACTTGCTGGGATAGGATTTTTATTAGCTTTTCTATCATCTATTAATAATGATAAATCAAAGTCTATATCAGTGGTTGACAATACTGGATATATTTTTGAAAGACTTGATTCAACAAATGATATTAAATATAATTTAATTGACTCAAATTCATTAGATGAGGCTAAGGTTATGTCTGAGAATAATTCAGATTATGGATTGCTATACATCGATAATTTTGAATCTCCCACAAAGGTTGCTGAATCAGTCATCTTTATTACTAATGATTCTCCTTCATTTAGTACAATAGACAGAATTGAATCTGAACTTGAAGCAATCTTAACAAATGAAAACTTCATAATTGAGGGAATTGATATAAATCAAATTAACTCATCAAAGATTTATATCAATTTATTTCAAGAAAGTTTCGATGGAAAAGAGACAAGTAGAATTGATGGTCTTGTATCGCTTATCTTTGGTTTTTTTCTTGGGTTTCTATTATACTTCTTCATTTTTGCATATGGCAGTATGATAATGATGAGTGTAATGGAAGAAAAGACTAATAGAATTATTGAAATTATTATTTCTTCTGTTAAGCCATTTAACTTAATGACTGGAAAAATTATTGGTGTATCTCTAGCCGGATTAACTCAAGTATTTATATGGATGGTAATGTTCTTTGCCTTTTCTTTTATTTTCTCATCAATTTTTGGAATTTCCTCATCTTATGACACAGGTGAAATAATGCTTTCATCTAATAGTACAGATGGTCTATCATCTTTTACCCTAGAAATGATTTCTGCATTTATAAATTTACCCTTAGCTAATATCTTTATTGCGTTTATACTATATTTCATAGGTGGATATTTACTCTATGCAGCAATTTTTGCATCAATAGGTGCTGCCATTGACAACCAGGCTGATGCTCAACAATTTATGCTTCCAATAACAATACTAGTGATTATAGCTTTGTATGTTGGAATATTAACTGTTCCGGAAGATCCCAATGGAATAGTTGCTCAATTATTCTCTTACATTCCTTTTACATCTCCAATAGTAATGCTAATGAGGATACCAAATGGCGTTCCAATATATGAACAGATAATTTCACTTTCAGTACTTTTTGCGTCTGTTATATTTATGATTTGGATAGGAGCAAAGATTTATAGAATTGGAATTTTAATGTATGGAAAGAAGGTTACATACTCAGAAATTATTAAATGGTTAAAGTATTAGTCAGACTAACTAGTTAAAGAAAAACAATTTAAAATGACTAGAGGAGAATTTGAAAAATATATTGAAGTGCAGAGCATTGATCCTAATAAAAAAAATGATTATTGGATTCTTTATGATAAAATATATGAGCCTCTGTCCCCTTTGACTTATAACCAAAAAGCAAATCTATTATTATCTGAGTTAAGAAAAATAAAATAATTCTAAATTTTACAAATGAATAGAGAAACCCTAAATAGAATAATTAGAAATAGAAAGACAATCTATCCTGCTAAGTTTTTAGACAGAGAGATACCTGAGAATGTGATAAATGAAATATTAGTAAATGCGATACACGCTCCAACACATAGGATGACTCAGCCATGGTTTTTTAAGGTATATAAAGGAAAATCAAAAAATGTTTTATGTGAAATTATTCAGAAAATTGATAAAGAGAAATACTCAGTGATTAAGATTAATAAGTTCATTGAAAAAGTTAAATCATCAGATACAATTATTTCAGTTTGTATGACCAAAGATGAGAGTAATCGTGTTCCTGAATGGGAAGAAATTGCAGCTGTATCAATGGCAGTTCAAAATATGTGGCTATCATGCTATGTTAATGATATTGGATCATATTGGAGTACACCTTCACTTAAAGATGAATATGCTAAACATTCAGGCTTGAATAGTAACCAGAAATCACTTGGGTTCTTCTTTATGGGAGCTTATGATCATATTGAGACTCCTAAAGTAAGAGAGGGACTGGACAGCAAAGTAGAATGGATATAAAAAA
>CESF01011788.1_pt1 | contig 11568 bp, 9 predicted proteins | sample 356331 | NCBI WGS metagenome assembly CESF01 (sample SAMEA2621779, study PRJEB7988) | marine metagenome | biome: marine biome (ENVO:00000447); feature: surface water layer (ENVO:00002042); material: "saline water (ENVO:00002010), including plankton (ENVO:xxxxxxxx)" | depth 5 m
TCAACTAATGAGCCTGGGAGAAATGCTCTTACTCCGCCAACTTCAACCGTCATTCCACCTCTAACCTTTCCAGTAATATAGCCTTTAATAATGGTACCAGAACTCAAAGATTCTTCTAATTTAGACCAACTTTCATCGTGCATAGCTCTAAGTCTCGATACCCTTGTTGATCCATGACCGTCTTCAATGGCTTCAAGAGTTACCTTAACTTCATCACCGATTTCTAATTTTTTGTCTGCTTCGTCTGCTAAAAATTCATTTCTAGCTATAATTGGCTCAGACTTTAAGCCCACGTGAACAACGACCCAATCATCCGTAAGATCAACTACTACACCAGATATTAAAGAACCTATTTTAAAGTTTAAGGTATCTAAATTTTCGTCCAGCATCTTTGAAAAGGTTGTTTGTTCCATTTAACTCCTAATTATTTCTATAACTTTATCTTTTAGTTCATAAATGCCTAAATTTGAGGAATCTATAACTATTGCGTCTTCAGCAGGAATTAGAGGAGATATTTCTCGAGATGAGTCTTTATTGTCTCTCTCCATAATTCTCTCTTGAAGGTTGCGCATATTAACGCTCAATCCCGATTCTTTCAACTGATTCTCTCTTCTTCTTGCTCTTTCTTCTGATGAAGCAGTAAGAAAAAATTTATATTTTGCTTCCGGAAAGACAATCGTACCCATATCTCTGCCATCCGCGATAAGACCTTTTCCTTTATGTCTAAAACCTCTTTGAATATTAAAAAGGTAATCTCTTACCTCTGGTAATACTGCAAATTCTGATGCTAGCTTAGCTACTTCTTCATTTCTGATAAAATTCGATAGATCTTCTTCTTCAAGAAAAAGAGAGATATTTGAATTTTGATCATTGAATTTAAAATTAATTCCTTCTATGTTGATTTTTTTTCTAATCTTAAAAAAATCTTTAGTGCTGTGCTTTAAAGAAAGATACCCAACCATTCTATAAAGTGAGCCGCTATCTAAAACTGTCCAGCCAAGTTCGTCTGCAAGGTTTTTTGCTAGAGTGCCCTTACCTACGCCACTGGGGCCGTCAATAGTAAGAATATTTGGATCTATCATTTCAATAATTCTGCTTTTATGCCCAAGGAATTACAAGTTTCAATAAAATTTGGAAAAGAAGTTTGAATATTATCTACGTTCTTAACTCTATTTTTACCATCAAGCATGGTACAAGCTATTGATGAAGCCATAGCTATTCTATGGTCTCCAAAGGAATCAATAGTTACTGAACTTTTAAAGATACCATTACCGACTATATCTATTCCGTCTCTATAGCTTTGAAACTTAACTCCTAAATTTCCTAAGGCATTACTCATAGCTTCCAATCTATCAGACTCTTTTGTTCTTAACTCTCCAGCTCCTCTAATTATTGTTTTACCTTTTGCAAAAGCAGATGCAATAAAAAGAATTGGTAATTCGTCTATTAAATTTGGAATTAGCTTTTCATCTAATACTATTGCATTCAAGGAGGATGTTTTGATCAAAATATTCGCAGTTCTTTCAATATTCTCTTTAACATTATTTATTTTTATATCGGCTCCCATCTCAACTAAAACTTTCAATAGAGCTGTCCTTGATGAATTTATTCCAATATTTTTGAGTGTAATTTCAGAATTTGGAATAATTAATGCAGCAACAATTAAAAACGATGCTGAAGAAAAATCTCCAGGAATATCAATATTCGTTGAATAAAATTCCTGAGATGGAGATATTTTGATAATTTTTTTTTCATCTTCAATTTCTTCTTTTATTTCAATTCCAAATTTTTCAAACATTTTTTCCGTGTGATTTCTAGTCTGATGGTTTTCTATAATTCGGGTTTCTGTTTTGGCATATAAAGCAGCTAACATGATACAAGACTTAACTTGGGCGCTTGCTACCGGTAACTCGTAACTTATTCCTTCCAATCCTTCAGAAACATCAATTGCAATTGGAGCAGATTTTTCTTTGGCATAAATTGAAGCTCCCATTTTTTTTAAAGGCTCAATAATTCTGCCCATAGGTCTAGAACTTAGTGAGTCATCTCCAATTAAATTAGATGAAAATTTTTGACCTGAAAGTAATCCAGCTAAAAGGCGCATCGAAGTGCCAGAATTACCTAAATTTAAATCCCCTCTTGGTTTTCTCAAGCCATGTAGTCCATTTCCATAAACTTTAATTTTTTGGTCGTGTTCTTCAATTTTAATTCCCATCTGCTTAAAAGCATTCAGGGTTGCTAGACAATCTTCTCCTTTCAAATAGCCTGAAATCTCAGAAGTACCTTCAGCTATAGCAGAAAGAATTATTGATCTATGAGAAATAGACTTATCTCCTGGAATATTTACCTGGCCATTCAAATTTGCACTTTTAAGTAACTTTATATCCATTTTAAGTTAAAGAATCTCGGAAGTTTTTTGCATTCTTTATAAATTGATTAATTTCTTTAGCATCTTTTTCTTCTATTAATTTCTCAAATTTATCAATTTCTGATTTGAAACTCTTAATTACTTTGAGGATATTCGGTCGGTTGGAGATAAAAATATCTTCCCACATTTTAGGATCACTTGATGCGATTCTAGTTATATCTTTTAGACCGCCGCCAGTGAAGGTATCTTTTTTAGGGTCCTCTGATTTAGAAATCATCGAAATAAGAGCAAAAGCAATAAAATGGGGTAAATGACTTGTTTGGGCAAAGTATTTATCATGATCTTCTAGGTTCAAATTTATTGTCTTTGCTCCCAAGAGGCTCCATAAATCTATACAGGTATCTATCGCTACTTGTGTGCTTTGGGGTAACTTTGTTATTACAGTAATCTTATTATTAAATAAACCTTCTTTTGAATTTAGATATCCACTTTTTTCTGATCCAGCTATAGGGTGAGAAAAAATAAAATTTTCAGTTTTGAACTTATTTTTTTCTATTTCTTTCTTTAAAGAATTTTTTACACTCAACCCATCAGAAACCAATAAAGCTTTAGATAAAAGTTCTTTATTTTTTATAAGCTCTTCGCCAACGGACAAAACGGGAACTGTGAAAATTAAAATAAAGTTAATATCTTGATCTAATTCTTCTAAGGAACCGCATATTTCTTTATCATTTATGGCGTTTTTAATGGTGTTTTCATTAATATCTCTAGCAAAAACTTTAAAGCCTTTTTTTGAGAGTGTTTTAGCAATTGAACCGCCTATCATCCCCAGCCCGATGATTCCAACTTGAATACTTTTATCCAGCATCTAAGGCCTTCTTGTAATTATGCAAAGTCTCTATAAAAGCATTCATCTCCTCTTCCAACCCTATAGATACTCTAAGATGATTTGGCATTTCATAAACTTTTAAAGAACGCAAAATAATACCTTTTTTAAGAAAAAAATCGAAACTTAAATCTGAATCCTGTTGAGAATCAAAACTTATAAAATTTCCATAAGAATCAATGTACTCAAAACCTAAAGAATTAAATGCTTCTTTGGCTTTTTTTAATCCAGATTTATTTATTTCTATTGAAGAAGAGATATGGTCTTTATCTTCTATTGCTTTTATTCCTGCAGCTAAAGCCAATGAATTAGTGTTGAATGGTTGTCTAACTCTATTTAAAAATTCAGCAATTTCTTCTGAGCTTACAGCATAACCTAATCTTAATGCAGCCAAGCCATGTGCCTTAGAAAAACTTCTTGAGATTATTAAGTTTTTATAATTTTCTACTAGTTCAAAAGAAACTTTATGCTTTTCTTCTTCAAGATATTCAAAATAAGCTTGATCAACAAAAACTGCTACATTGGACGGAATATCTTCTAAAAATTTTTCAATTTTTTCTGACTCTAAGACAGTCCCCGTAGGATTGTTTGGTGAAGCCAAAAAAACCACCTTTGTGTTTTCATCAATAAGTTCTCTCATCAGAGAAAGATCATGTCCCCAATTTTTTGCTTTAGCTTTTATTGCCGAAGCACCGGTAGATTTAATTGCTAGTGGATAAATTGCAAAACCATGCTGAGAGTAAATAGCATTGTCTCCTTCTGAAAGAAAACATTTAGATACAAATTCTATTAAATCATTCGAACCATTTCCTACAGTTATCATAGAAGTTTTTATTCCTTCTTCTTCAGAAACTTTTTGCTTAAAATTTGTCGCATTGCCATCTGGATATCTATTAAGGTCCTTTTGAGTAGAAATTACATTTAAAGCTTTCGGACTTATTCCCAAGGGATTTTCATTGCTAGCGAGCTTTATTATATTTTGAATGCCAAGCTCTTTTTGGGTTTCTTCTATTGGTTTTCCTGGCTCATAAGGCTTTAAACCTAAAATACCCTTATTTGCCCTGTCTAAAATAGAGTCAGACATCAAAATGATTTTGGGTACGAGCCCAGAAATTTTAGACTTTGAGTTACTAAAGATAATTTTTTTACTAAGTTTTTTACCTTTGTTTCATCAAGGTGACCTTCAAAATCCAAGAAGAAGGAGTATTGCCATTTATCAGATTTATTTGGTCTAGATTGAATATGAGATAAATTGATTTTATTCGATTCAAAAACTTTCAAAACTTTGGAAAGAGCTCCAGGTTTGTTATCTAAAGATATCAAAATAGAAGTTTTATCCTTGCCGCTTTTTTTGGCATTTATTTTCCCAACGACAAGAAACCTAGTGGTATTATTTTTTTGATCTTCAATATTTCTTTTCAATACTTTTAATTTAAAGTCGGATGCATTTGAAGCATGGGCAATTGCAGCAATACTTTTAGATTTTTGTATTTTTTCTATAGCTACACCGCTGCTTTCAACGGGAATTAATTTAGCATTCGGCATATTTTTACTTAACCAATATCTGCATTGAGAAAGTGCTTGCTCATGACCGCAAACAGAGGAAATATTTTTTATGTTACTGGTTTTACTAAGCAAAGCATGACTTATAGGAAGCTCTAATTCTCCACATATAACCAAGTCTTGGCTTTGTAGACAATCTAAAGTTTGATTAACTGAACCTTCTGAAGAATTTTCTACTGGAACAACCCCGAAAGAATTTTCTTCGGTAATTTTAGTAAAGATTTGATTGATATCAGAGCAAGGTACTCTTTCTGCAGAATTGCCAAAATGATCTATTGCAGCAAGCTCGGAATATGTTCCTTTGGGACCTAAAAAAAGTACCTCTATTTTTTTTTCTAAAGAAAAACATGCAGAAATAATTTCTTTATAGATACTTTTAATATGGCTCTGGCTTAATTTTCCTTTGTTTTCTGAGATGAGCGAATGAATAATTTTAGCCTCTCTCTCAGGTCTGTAATAAGAGGTATCTCCTATTTTTTCTTTGCTCAATCCTGCTTCGATTACTAAATTGGCTCTTTTAGAAAGAGATTTAAGTATAGATTTATCTATCTCATCAATTTTTTTTCTTATGAGATTTAAATTTACTTTTTTTGTATTTTTCTTAACCATTTTTTTCAGAGAAAAGCTTCATAAAATCAACTAGTGCATCGACAGCTTCCTCACTTACCCCATTATAAATGCTTGCTCGCATACCGCCTACAGACCGATGACCACCAAGATTTAGTAAACCCGCTGCTTCTGATTCGGCTAAAAATCTTGCATTAAGTGAATCATCTTTCAACAAAAAAGGAACATTCATGATTGATCTAGAGTCTTTATCCACATCATTGAAATAAAAATCATTATTATCAATAAATGAATAAAGCTTCGACGATTTTGACTCATTAACTTTCTTTTGGTTCGACAACCCTCCATTTTTCTTTAACCACTTAAAAACTTTTCCTGATAAATACCAAGCAAATGTTGGTGGAGTGTTATACATAGAATCTGAATCTGCATAAGTTTTATAATTCATCATAGCCGGCAAATGAGGATGCTCCATTAAAAGATCTTTTTTTATAATAATAATAGCAAGGCCAGCAGGGCCAATATTTTTTTGTGCTCCAGCATATATCAATCCAAATTTTGTAATATCCAAAGGTTCTGAAAGAATGCATGACGAACAATCAGCTACTATATTAACGTCTGGTAAGTTGTCATGATCTCTAAGACAAACTCCATCGATGGTCTCGTTCATAACTAGATGCAAGTAATCTGAATCAGACCTGTTGTTCCAAGTATTGGGATGAGGGTACTTTTTATAAGAAACGTCTGCTGAAGAAGCAGCTACATTAACATTTCCATATTTTTTTGCTTCTTTGATTGCTTTAATTGACCACTGCCCAACGTCTAAGTAATCGCAAGACGAATCCTTATTCTTCAAAAAATTCATAGGAACCATAGAAAACTGTAGTGAAGCTCCGCCTTGAATGAATAAAACTTCATAATCATCATTAATTTCTAAAAGATCTATCAAGTCCTGTTTTGCAGTTTCAGCTATTTCTACAAACTCTTTACTTCTATGACTCATTTCCATTGTTGAAAGCCCATAACCCTGAAAATCCAATATTTCGTCTTTTAAGTCATTTAAGACATCGGTAGGCAAAGCTGAAGGACCAGCACAAAAGTTGTATTTTCTAGACATATTTAATTTTCCTGATCGTTTTCTAAAGCTAAAGCCATACCATTTAATTTTTCGCTAGCTTTTAGTTTAATCACTCTGACTCCTTGAGTATTTCTTCCTATCACGCTTATTTCAGATACTTTAGTTCTAACCAAAGTACCCTTATTTGAGATTAAAATCACCTGATCTTCTTCGGAAACCTGATTTGCAGAAATTAATTTTCCGTTTCTCTCTGACAACTGCATAGCAATGACTCCCTTGGCACCTCTTTTAGTTTTTCTAAAGTCATCTACCTTCGATCGTTTTCCATAACCATTCTCTGACACAGTTAAGATTTCATTATCTTTATTAGGCATGATCAAAGCAATTACAGATTGTTTTTCTTCTAAAGTAATTCCCTTAACTCCTCTGGTGTCTCTTCCCATTGATCTCGCATCTTTCTCATTAAAATATACAGCCTTCCCAGCATCACTAATTAACATCAAATTATTAGAGCCATTCGTTATTGCTGTTCCAACTAGTTCATCGGAATGATCTAGCTTAATCGCTCTCTTTCCTGATTTTCTTGGTAACTTGAAGTCACCGATAGGAGTTTTTTTAACAACTCCATTTTTTGTTGCCATAAATACAAAACCTTCAGCATCAAAAGTTTCAACATTGAGCAGAGAAGTAATTCTTTCCGACTCATCAAGTTGAATTAAATTTACGAGAGGTCTTCCCTTCGCCACTCTTGATGCTTGAGGTATTTCGTAAACCTTCAACCAATAAACTTTTCCTAAATTAGAAAAACAAAGGAGAGTTCTATGAGTATTAGCAACTATTAATTGCTCAACAAAATCATCTTCTTTTACCGACGCTGCTGCTTTTCCAACACCTCCTCGTCTTTGTGATTGATACACTTCGAGTGGCTGGGTTTTAGCATAACCGGCGTGAGAAATCGTAACCACCATATCTTCAGGTTTGATTAAATCTTCAGTTGATAAATCTAACCTTTCTTCTATAGGCGTTTTTCTTTCGTCGCCATACGTTTCTTTAATTTCATTTAGCTCTTCTTTTATTACACGCTTTAATTCAGATGGATCTTCAAGAATCTTCTGTAAGTTTTTTATTTCATCTAAAATTTCTTCATACTCCTTAACTAAGTTGTCTTGCTCTAAACCGGTTAATTTTTGAAGTCGAAGATCTAAGATAGCCTGAGCCTGAATTGGTGACAACTTATAAAGCGACGCGGAAAGGCCAAAATCACTACTTAAAAAATCTGGTTTAGTAGTTATAGAACCAGCTTTTTTTATTAGTTTTGAAACCACTCCCGCTTTCCACTTTTTAGCTAAAAGTTTTTCTTTGGCAGTTTGTGGATCTTTTGATTTTTTTATTAAATCAATCACTTGGTCTATATTCGCTAGAGAAACAGCTAGTCCTTCAAGAATATGTCCTCTATCTTTGGCTTTGTTTAACTCAAATTCTGTTCTTCTAGATACAACAGTTCTTCTATGAGAGATAAATATTTCTAGAAGATCTTTTAAATTAAGAAGTTTTGGTGTTTTGTTGACTAAGGCAACATTATTTACACCAAAAGCACTTTCTAACGGCGTTAGTGAATATAAGTTATTAAGAATTACTTCTGGATTTTGGCCTGATTTGATTTCTATGACAATTCTCACTCCTTCTTTATCTGATTCGTCTCTAATTTCAGACATACCCTCTACTTTTTTGTCTCTTGCAAGTTGAGCTATTTTCTCTACTAATCTTGCTTTATTTTGTTGATAAGGAATTTCAGAAATAATAATCTTTGACTTATCTTTAGAGTCAATTTCAATTTCTGCTTTTGCCCTTAAAACTATTCTTCCTTTTCCGGTTTTGGCTGCATCGACAAGGCCAGATGAGCCATTAATTATTCCTCCAGTTGGAAAATCAGGCCCAGGAATAATTTTCATTAATTCATCAATTTCTATACTAGGATTTTCTAGTAATGCGAGACTAGCATTTATTGATTCAGTCAAATTATGAGGCAGCATATTAGTAGCCATTCCTACTGCAATACCCGCTGAACCATTTACTAGTAAATTGGGTATTTTGGTTGGCAACACATCAGGAATTAATTCTGTTCCATCGTAATTTTCAACAAAATCTACGGTATTTTTATTTAAGTCAGCTAAAAGTTCTTGAGTGATTTTGGCCATTCTCACTTCTGTATACCTCATAGCCGCCGCTCCATCGCCGTCCATTGACCCAAAGTTACCTTGACCATCTACAAGCGGATACCTCAATGCAAAGTCTTGGGCCATTCGTACAATAGTTTCATAAACTGCTCCGTCTCCATGAGGGTGATATTTACCAATCACATCTCCAACTATTCTTGCAGATTTTTTGTGGGCTAAATTCCAATTATTATTTAAAACGTCCATAGCGAATAAAGTTCTTCGATGAACAGGCTTCAATCCATCTCTAGCATCCGGCAAAGCTCTTCCAACGATAACGCTCATTGCGTATTCCATATAAGAATTTTTAAGTTCTTCTTCTATATTTATAGGAATAATTTCTTTAGCAATGTCGTCCATGGAGTGAGGAATTTTTTATTAAAAAGGTTAAAGTTTTTTTAAAAATAAAAGTAATTTCAAATACAAAATTATACCATCTAGTGGCATATTTAAGGCTTTAAATTGAGTATTTTAAGACTTAAATTCAGACACCAAAGTAGAAATTGATTCTTTGGCATCTCCAAACAACATTCTTGAATTCTCTTTTAAAAAAAGTGGGTTATCTATCCCAGCAAAACCAGAAGCCATAGATCTTTTTAAAATAAACACTGTTTTTGCCCTATCTACTTCTATGACAGGCATACCATAAATCGGGCTTCCTTCATTTTCTCTAGCATCAGGGTTAACGACATCATTCGCACCAATAACAACACAAACGTCTACCGTATCCATAATGGGATTCACATCTTCCGGTTCAACTAGTAAGTCGTATGAAACATTTGCTTCAGCGAGTAAAACATTCATATGACCTGGCATTCTTCCAGCAACTGGATGTATACCGTAATTTACCTCACATCCATTTTCTTCTAATAATTCTCCAAGCTCTCTTACGCTATGTTGAGCTTGCGAAACTGCCATCCCATATCCAGGAACAAATAAAACAGAGTTTGCTGCTTCTAGAATTAGATATGCATCTGAGGCATTTATTGGTTTTACTTCTCCTTGTATTTCTGCTGAGTTTTTTCCTCCAGATGATGTAACAGCTCCAAAGCCTCCGAAAAGAACATTTGCCAATGACCTATTCATGGCTTTACACATTATATTAGTCAAAATTAGTCCACTAGCTCCAACCAATGAACCAGCTACGATTAAAACATTGTTATTAATTACGAAACCTGCTGCAGCTGCTGCAACGCCTGAATAACTATTTAGCAAAGCTATGATCACTGGCATATCAGCGCCGCCTATTGGAGCCGTTAATAAAATACCTAATATTAAAGCTATAAAGACCAGAGAAACTAAAAGATAAAACCTTGATATTCCTAAAAGACCGCTATCTACTACTATTTCTATTCCTAACGTGAAAGCAAGAATTATAAAAATAACTAGAACAATTCTTTGACCAAAATATAAAAAGGGCTTGCCATCAATTATTTCTGATAATTTCCCGAAAGCCAACAAACTTCCAGTAAAAGTTACCCCGCCAATCAAAACCGTTAAAAACACAGCTGATAAAGCAATAGCACTCAACACAGATGTTATATTTAAAAATTCAGCAGATCCTACGAGTAAGCTGGCTATCCCTCCAAAACCATTAAACAAAGCTACTAGTTCTGGCATTGTAGTCATCTTTACAAACGAAGCAGCTGAAGCTCCTACTATTGCTCCTGCAATTAATGCAATAGAAAGCCACTGATAAGAAATTATATTATTGCCCATCAAAGTAACAACAATTGCGAGAAGCATTCCCAAAGCTGAAATAAAATTACCTCTTTGCGCGGTCTCAGGAGAGCTGAGCATTTTGAGGCCAAAAATAAATAAAATTGAAGCCAAAATATAAGACAAATTAATAAAAAGTTCTGATTGAAAAAACATATTCATTTCTTTTTAAACATCCCTAACATCCTATTAGTAACTAAATAACCACCAACGACATTTATCGTTGCAAAAAAAACAGCTCCCGTTCCTAAAACAGTTGTTAAAAAAGCGCTATCAGTTCCAGACGAAAGAATTGCTCCAACAATTGTTATTCCTGATATTGCATTTGCACCTGACATCAAAGGGGTATGTAAAGTAGATGGGACTTTATTAATTAATTCAAAACCTAAAAACACAGCCAAGATTAAAACAAACAACAACATTATGAATAAACTATCCATTAGCTATACCTCTCTTTTACGATTGAATTTATAAATTCTCCTTTATGCGTAACCAGACATCCAGATAAAATTTCATCTTCGACTGTAATTTCTAATATGGAATTTTTCTTGTCCCAGAATTCATCAATTAGATTGAAGATATTGGCTGAATAAACTTGACTCGCGTGCATAGCAACTTCTCCAGGAAGATTTGTATTTCCAACAATAGTTATACCATTAAGATCTAAATTTTCATTTGGAATAGAGCCTTCGACATTTCCTCCGGTTCCAACAGCCATATCAACGATGACACTTCCAGGTTTCATATCCTCAATCATTTCTGCAGTAATAATCATCGGAGCTTTTCGACCAAAAACTTGAGCAGTAGTTATTATTACGTCTGAACTTGAGCATACTTTCTTCATTCCGGCTCTTTGCATATCTATTTGTTCAGCTGATAATTCTTTAGCATAGCCTTGAGACGTTTCTTCTGTTTCTCCAATATCAATTTTAACAAATCTTGCCCCTAAAGATTTAACCTGCTCTTCTACGACAGGTCTGGTATCAAATGCCTCAACTTTAGCGCCTAATCTCTTAGCTGTAGCAATTGCTTGAAGTCCAGCAACGCCGACACCGACTACGAAAACTTTAGAGGGCGATATTGTACCGGCGGCGGTCATCATCATCGGAAAAGATTTTGCTAAGATATTTGAAGCAATCAATACAGCTGCATATCCTCCTAAATTTGCCTG
>CESF01021074.1_pt1 | contig 11545 bp, 12 predicted proteins | sample 356331 | NCBI WGS metagenome assembly CESF01 (sample SAMEA2621779, study PRJEB7988) | marine metagenome | biome: marine biome (ENVO:00000447); feature: surface water layer (ENVO:00002042); material: "saline water (ENVO:00002010), including plankton (ENVO:xxxxxxxx)" | depth 5 m
GCTCAAGAAAATAATTCTAGATTGAAATTTGTCGCTAAGCTAGATAAAGGCAAAGCTAGTGTTGGATTAGAATCAGTAAGTGCTGAACACCCATTTTATAATCTAGTAGGATCTGATAACATTACCGTATTTTATACAGAGAGATATAAAGATTCACCACTAGTTGTTAAAGGTGCAGGCGCAGGTGGAGAGTTTACTGCTTCTGGTGTTTTTGCTGATATTATTAAAGCTAGTCAAGGAAATGGATAGTATAAAAGTTTTTTCTCCTGGAAGTATTACAAATTTATCATGTGGATATGATATTCTTGGATTATGTCTTGAAAATCGAGGAGATGAAATAACTGTCTCAAAGACTAGCTCTAAGGGAATTATCATAAGCATTGTTGAAGGATATAACTTGACAAATGATATAAATGAAAACGTAGCAGGTATTGCTGCTCAAGCTATGCTTAAAGAAATTAATGTTAATAATGGTTTTAAAATTGAGATAAAAAAAGGTATTAAGCCTGGGAGCGGGATTGGTAGTTCTGCAGCTAGTTCAGCGGGTGCAGTTTTTGCAATAAATCAACTTCTCGACTCCCATTTTAGTCAATTAGATTTGATCAGATTCTCTATGGAAGGTGAAAAATTTGTAAGTGGTTCTTATCATGCAGATAATGTTGCACCAATAATTTTAGGTGGAATTTCTTTAGTGAGGTCTACAGATGAGATTGATGTTGTAAAGCTTCCCTATCCAAAAGATCTAGAAGTAGTTATTGTTAGGCCAAATATTGAAATTAAAACTTCTGACTCAAGAAAAGTTGTAAAGAAAAAAGTAAAGATTGAAAAAATGGTAAAACAGTCCGCTAATCTTGGCTCCTTTGTTAGTAGTCTTTACACAGAGGATTTTAATCTAATGTCAAGAGCAGTTATAGACGAAGTTATAGAGCCTGATAGGGCACTCTTAATACCAGAGTTTAATGCAGTAAAAGAAATCTCTAAGAAAAATGGTTGTATTGCAGTTGGAATATCAGGGTCTGGTCCATCAATTTTTTCTTTATCAAATAACCGTGTTTCTTCTACTAAAATATTAGATAGTGTATCAAACCATTATGAAAAATTAGGAATTGATTATGATGGATTTATATCTAAGATTAATAGTCAAGGAATCAAAATTCTTGATACAAAGTGAAATATGTTAGCTTAAATCACAACTCTTCTCCTACTTCATTCATGAAGGCAGTCATAAACGGATTGGCACCTGATAAGGGTCTTTATTATCCTCAAGAGAGTGTAACTCTATCTAAAGAATTTATTGAATCGATCAAAGATATCGATGATGTGGAAATTTGTTATGAAATTATAAATAGATATATAGGTGATGAAATTCCAAAATCTAAATTGATCGATATTATAGATAAGACAATTTCATTTAAAATGCCATTGAAGAAGATAAATGATTCTATTTATTCACTTGAATTATTCCATGGCCCCACATTAGCCTTTAAGGATATTGGAGCAAAATTTATGGCTCAATGTCTTGACTATTTTAAAACTAATTATAGTTCAAAAAAGATAACTGTATTAGTTGCTACGTCTGGTGATACTGGAGGAGCCGTTGCAAGAGGGTTTTTAGGCACAAAAGATATTGAGGTCTGTATTTTATATCCTAAAGGTAAGATTAGTAATGTTCAAGAGCAACAGATAACAACAAATGGAAATTATGTTAAGGCAATTGAAGTTGAAGGAGATTTTGATAAATGTCAATCTATGGTAAAGAAGGCGTTTAATGATGAAGAAATTAACAGGAAGATTGCTTTGACATCTGCAAATTCAATAAATGTTGCCAGGTGGTTACCTCAAATGTTTTATTTTTTTTTAGCATACAAAAAAATTAAAAATAAAAAAGAGATCTTGTTTTCAGTACCAAGTGGAAACTTTGGAAACATTTGTGCTGGAATATTAGGAAAGTCAATGGGACTACCAATTAATCATTTTATTGCATCAACAAATATTAATGACACAATTCCAAGATATATAAAAGATGGTGTTTTTGAACCTCACCCAACAAAAAGGACAATTTCAAATGCAATGGATGTATCTGAACCTAGCAACTTTATTAGGATTCAAAAAATATATAATAATGATTTACAAAAATTGAGAAAGAATATATCAGGCTTTCGTTTTGATGACAGGTCAACAAAAGAAGCAATGAGATCATTATTTAACTCACATAAATATTTATCAGACCCACATTCTGCAGTTGGATATTTAGGTTTAAAAAAATACATGGAAATAAATAATATTGAAAATATAAATGGAATTTTCATTTCAACAGCACATAGTATAAAATTTAAAGATGTTGTAGAGAATGCTTTAGATACAAATGTTGACTATCCAAAGTCAATCAAAGATATTATGGTTAAAGAGAAGAAATCATCATCAATTGAAAACTACTCTGAGTTGAAAGAGTATTTATTACAGAGAAATTAAATTAATGAAAAAGACAGTTCTTTTTGATAGGCATAAAGAATTAAATGCAAAAATTGTTGAATTTGCTGGATATATGATGCCAATAAGCTATACTTCAGTCAATGAAGAGCATCTTCATGTGAGAAATAGTTTAGGAATATTTGATGTTTCACATATGGGCGAGTTTGAAATTTCAGGGATAAATTCAACTGAATTTATTCAAAGGTTATGCTCAAATGACATATCAAAAATTGAGGTTGGGAAAGCTCAATATAATTGTATGATTAATGAATCAGGTGGAATAATAGATGATTTGATTGTGTATAGACTAGAAACAAAAAAATATCTTTTAGTAGTAAATGCATCAAACATAACAAAGAACTGGCAGTGGATAGTTGATAAAAATAATAAGTTTAATTGTTCAATATCAAACTTATCTGATGACATCTCACTTCTTGCTATCCAAGGTCCTAAGGCAGAATTATTTTGTCAAAACTTCTCAAGTTACAATCTATCAGAACTAAAAAATTATTGTTTTGTAATTGGTGAGTTTGCTGGATATCAAGACATTATTGTTTCTAAAACTGGGTATACTGGTTCTGGTGGATATGAGATATATATTCCAAATAATAAAGCCTTAGAGGTTTGGGATGCTTTATTTTCAAATAAAGAATATGACTTAAAACCTATTGGGCTTGCTGCAAGAGACACATTAAGAATTGAAATGGGTTACTGCTTATATGGTAATGATATTAATGAAAAAACTTCCCCATTAGAAGCAAACTTAAGATGGATTACTAAGGTTGAAACAAATTTTATAGGGAGTAACATTATTAAGGCTGAAATTCAGGAAGGGTCAAAAAGAAAGCTAGTTGGTTTTAAATTGCTAGAAAAATCTATTCCGAGAAATGGATATGAGATTTACAGTCTAGAAAAAAAAATAATTGGTAAAGTAACATCAGGAACATTCTCTCCAATTTTAAAAATTGGAATTGGTTTAGCGTATATTAACATCGAGTATCAAGAAGAAAAAATTATATATATTAAGATAAGAGATAACTTTGTTAAGGCAGAGATATTTAGACCTCCATTTATATAACAATATGGGAAGAGCATTTGAATTTAGAAAAGCAAGAAAAATGAAGAGATGGTCTAATATGTCTAAGACCTTCACAAGAATTGGTAGAGAAATAATTATTGCAGTTAAAGAGTCTGGCCCTGATCCTTCCTCAAATTCAAGGTTAAGAGCTATAATTCAAAACGCTAAGGCAGTAAACATGCCTAAAGATAACATTGAAAGAGCTATAAAAAAGGCTTCTGAAAAAAGCTCTGAAAATTTTAAAGAAGTACTTCTAGAAGGATATGCACCTCATGGTATAGCAATTCTAGTAGAGGCCGCAACAGATAATAATAACAGAACTGTTGCTAATATCAGAAGTTACTTTAATAAGTGTGATGGAAGCCTAGCAACTTCAGGATCAGTCGATTTTTTATTTGATCATTTATGTTTCTTCCAAATAAATGATCATAGCATTGATATTGAAAAGCTTGAGCTAGATCTTATAGATTTTGGTGTTATTGAATTGAGTAAATTAGAAAATGAGATCAGTATTACAGCTAGGTTTGAAGATTTTGGATCTATTCAAAAAGAATTAGAAAGAAGAGGTCTTGAAATTTCTTCTAGTGAGCTTGAAAGGGAGGCAAAGATTAACAAAACCTTGACTGAGGATGAAAGATTAAAGGTTGAGAGGCTTATAAATATGATTGATGAAGATGAAGATGTTCAGAATGTCTATCACGATATGAAGACCATTGATTAAAGTCTATTCCTTGAAATAACATCACTAACTTTTTTTTCAAGCTCAATAAAATCTTTGTTTATATCTCCTGTGGGGTAAAATTTATTATTGATTATAACTTCTTTCTTAATGTAGTCAAATGAGACCATCAAAATGGGTAAATTTGCATTTAATGCAATATAATAGAAGCCTGATTTCCACTTTTTAACTTTTTTTCTTGTACCCTCTGGAGCTATTGCAAGGATTTGAATTTCATTTTGATCAAATAAGTTGACAACTTCATCAACAAGATTTGTGTTTTTACTTCTATCTACAGGAATTCCACCTAGAAATTTAAAAAAGAAAGATGTAATTGGATTGAATAACTCTTTTTTCCCGATAAATTTAATTTTCAAACCTGAGTATGACCTAATTAAAACTGCAATAATTAAGTCAAAATAACTTGAATGAGGGACTACGGCGATGACATACTTTTCATTTGAGGGTAGTGAGCCTATGACTTTCCAACAAATTATTTTTTTTAAAATAAATTTTGATAAAGCTCTAATCATCTGACGATAAATATTTTTCAGCATCTAAAAGATCCTCAGGAGTATCTATAGATATTCCATGAAAGTCGGTATTAATCATTCTAATTTTTTTTGAGTTCTCAATTATCCTAAGACCTTCAAGATTTTCAATAGTTTCTAGATTTGACCTTTCTAATCGAGAAAATTCAATTAAAGAATTCTTCAAAAATGCATAAACACCTATATGACGATTATAATCATTAATTTTTTTTGATCCATATGGAATGGGTAATCTTGAAAAACACAAAGCATCAGAATGAATATCAACTATTACTTTTACATTATTTGGATTATTTATCTCATCTAAAGATTTAAATTTTGTCATAAGCGAAGACATTTTTACTTTTGGGTCATCAAAGGATTTTATTAGTTCTCCTAATGCAATTTTATTGATAAATGGTTCATCACCCTGAAGATTGACAATAATATCACAGTCTATATCGATAGCCGCCTCAGCAATTCTATCTGTACCTGATTGATGATTTTTAATAGATTTAAATGTCCTACCTCCAACTGATTTAATTAGTTTAATTATTTCATCATTACCACTTACTACATATACCTCATCAAAAAGATTAGTATCTATTGCAGCATTTAAGGTCTTAATAATGATGGGTACTCCATCTATTTCCTTAATTAATTTATTAGGAAACCTTTTAGATTCGAGTCTTGCAGGGATTAAGGCTATAGTTTTCATTTGCAAATATTTTTCTAATATAATTCATTTATATATTGTTTAACGAAAAAAAAAAAATTGTAGATTTGTTTAAATCAATAAAATACCAAAGATGAATAAAAAACGTGCTTTAGAATTATTTTTATGGGTTCTCTCAATATTTTTTGCCTCTCAAATATACAGTTCTATTAATGGACCAATAAAATTTAATCAAGTAAAAAACGATAGGTATACACAGGTAATAGACAGACTTAAGGATATTAGGACTGCTCAAATTGCTCACAAAGATGTAAATGGCATTTATGCAAACAATTTTGATAGTTTAGTTAGTTTTATTGATAACGGTATTTTCACAGTAATTGAAAAAAGAGATTCATCTTATTTAGAATACAATAGAACCTACAGGATTGATATGTTAAAAGAAGTTGAGATTGTTGATACTTTAGGATTTATTCCAGTTAAAGATTCTTTATTCGGAGATAACGAATCATACAAAATGATGGCTAAAGTTCCAATTGAAGGGACTGACTCAGAATTCTCAATAAAAGCTGATATAATTGATAAGAATGGATACCAAGTACCTGTCTTTGAAGTGAAAGTGAAAAAAGATATTGTTTTATTTGATCAAAATAAAGATTTACTAGATCAAGAAAACAAAGTTATCTCTGTAGACGGAGTTAATGGACCCGAGATTATTTTAGGATCAATGAGTGATGTTAGCACAAGCGGAAATTGGCCTACAATTTTTGATGCAAAAAACAAAAACTAAGATTAGTAAAGCTTTTATTTATCAGTTTGAATCATTTTTTCATTTACACTTTTTGAGTGAGAGTGTTTCATCATCATACACTGATAAAGTCAAATTACATGAAATATCAAAAATTTTTAAAAAATCACCTGTAAACTCAGTTAAGGTTATACATTTTAATTCAGCTCCATCAATAATTCCTGTTAAATTTTACGATAAAGATATTAAAGCTAATTATTTAGAAACTAATACAGGCTCTACTAATAATATTGACGAGGATATATCTTCTGATCAAAAAATTAATGTTGTCTATTCAAGGAATAAAGACTTATCGAAGACTCTAGGTTTAGATAGACAAAAAGTTACTCATATAAATCATTTTACTCAGTTATATAATTATTTAAGTATAGTGGTTGACAACTCTGATGGATTATCATTTTTTATAAAAATAAGTAGTGGATCTTTTGAAATAATGATATTTAATAAAAATGAGTTTGTATTTTTTAACACCTTTGAAATAATTGATGAAAATGAGTTTTTGTATTACACATTCTTTGTCCTGAAAAACTTCCAAAGTTCAATTAAAAAAGATAAAATTATATTTTTAGGTAAACATGCAATATTTGATAAATATTATAATCTAGCATCCAAATATTCTAGGATTGACTATATTAAAGATGATGCTCACTCAATACTAAATTTTGAAGAAAAATTTTTTTCAGTAATAAATGCGAATAATATCAGGGACTAAAAAGAGCATATTAATTAGGGCTCCTAAAGATCTTCCAAGTAGGCCCACTACTGACAAAGTAAAAGAGTCTCTATTTAATATATTATCAAATAAGTTTATAATTGATGAAATCAAAGTTTTAGACTTATTTGCAGGCACAGGAAATATATCATATGAATTTTCTTCAAGAGGGTGTAAGAGAATATTCTCAGTTGATAATAACTTCAAGTGTGTAAATTTTATTAGAGATACCGCAATAAAACATGGATTTAATATTGTCACTAGGAAAAATAATTCTAAAGACTTTTTATTAAATACTAACGAAAATTTTGATATTATTTTCTTGGATCCACCCTATAATTTCTCAATGGATCAGTACCTTGATTTAATAAATATTATTAAGCAAAGAGATCTTCTATTTGAAAATGGGGAGATAATTATTGAACATAGTTCAAATATTTCTTTATTAGAAAAAAATAATAAAATTGATGAAAGGAAATATGGAAGTTCTATTTTAAGCTTCATAAAAAAAGCAAGCCTATAAGCCGGATTCTGTCTAGTCTTATCATTTATCTAGATGTAATATTGCTATTACATTCATACCGCCTACCCTTCTACATAAAACGAGCAGTTTTAAAGTGTAGATATACTTGGCGTTTCACCATGTAGAGTTTACAAGATTCCACTACAGCATTACCTGTACTTACTTTCTGTTGCACTATTCCTATCCATTACAGATGACGGGAGTTACCCGCTACATTGCTCTTCGGTGTCCGGACTTTCCTCTGAAAAATCAGCGATAAGAAGGCTTGCAAAGCAAATATAAGATTTGTTGATAATTTTCTTAAAAAAAATAATACAATTGAAAATTAAATTTTCTCAATCTTTATATTTGTTTAAATGATTAAATCAATTTCATCTGCTTCAGAATACAGGCCTAAAAGCTTTAATGACATGATAGGTCAAGATGCGATTGTAAAGACATTAAATAATGCAATAAAAAATGATAACATACCTCAAGCTCTACTTTTTTGTGGACCCAGAGGAGTCGGCAAAACATCATGTGCTAGAATTCTTGCAAAGACTATAAACAATTTAGAGGATGACTTTGAGTATAATATTTTTGAATTAGATGCTGCTTCAAATAATTCAGTAGAAGATATAAGAAATATAACCGATCAAATTAGAATCCCTCCACAAACTGGAAAATATAAAGTCTATATAATAGATGAAGTTCATATGTTGTCTAATCAAGCATTTAATGCATTCCTCAAATCTTTAGAGGAACCACCTGAACATGTTGTTTTTATTCTAGCAACTACAGAAAAAAATAAAATTTTACCTACAATTTTGTCGAGATGCCAAATATATGATTTTAAAAAAGTTGATAATGAATCTATTGTAAAGCTGTTATCAAAAATATGTAAAGAGAAGAAGGTTAAATATGAAGATGGTTCACTCTCATTAATTGCTGAAAGGTCTGATGGATCAATTAGAGATTCTTTATCAATCTTTGATAGGTTAGTTAGTTTCACTGATTCAAATCTTACTATTAGTGAAGTAACATCAAATTTAAACGTTCTGGACTTTAATACATATTTCAAAATATCAGAATTAATTAATAAAAAAGATATTCCAGGTATTCTTAAACTATATAATGAAGTATATATTAAAGGATTTGATGATTTAAATTTTTTGAATGGGTTGTCAAAGCATTTAAGAGAGTTACTAATCTATAGTCTTAATTCATCTGATAAACTTTCAGATTACAAAAACGAGCTAAGTAAAAGATATTTAGATCATTCGAAAGATATACCAAATGATGATTTAATATCAATGATAGAAATCATTAATGATACCTTAATAAATTATCAAAAAGTTAACGACAAGAGAATACATCTTGAACTCTGTTTAATGAAATTAGCATCTTTGGATAGCATTAAAAAAAAAAGTCTTTAATTAAGACTACTGAATTAATAAATAGCATTCAAGATATATTACCTAACATTGAAGTTATTGAATCCAAAAATTCTGATAAATTATTTAATCAACCTATAAAAGAAGATATCTCATCATTATCTATAGCTAGTTTGGATTTTAAAAAGTCTGTTGAAGATGAAACTGATGATATAGAAATAGAGGTCCCAAACGATGATTTTACTGAGAATGACTTTCAAATAGCATGGAAGAAATTCTGTGAGTCTGAAAGGGAGAAGGGTAACAAAAATATTCTCTCATTGTTAAATATGAATCTACCATCTATTAATGATAATATGATTATTATCAATACAATAAATAAGATGAATTTTAAGGAGATGAAAGGATATAAGGGTGAAATACAAACATTTATATCAAAAGAACTTAATAATTATTCTTTAACTATAGATGTAAGATTATCTGAGGAAACAGATAAAAAGACATTTTTAGATATTAAAGAAAAGCTTAAAATTATTCAAGATAGCAATAATAACATAAGCTCTTTAATTGAAGAATTTAAGTTAAGGATCTAATTTATACCCATTTTTCTCATAAAAGATCTCTTTAATCATTCCATCAACAAGGCCTACCTTTGGAATAAACATTTTATTTGATCTTACTGACTCCATAGTCAAGATAAATATATTTAATGATGGTATTATTACATCCGCTCTATCAGGGTTTAGATTATACTTAATCATTCTTTCTTTGTAGCTATGTTCCTGCATGCTGTTAAGTAGATCTTTTACAGAAAGATATGGAATTGGTTTACCAGTTTTGGTGCCTGTCATTGTCTGAATTTTATTAATATTTCCACCTGTTGCAAACAACTTGACTTTATCATTTTGATCAATATTTGATTTTAACCATTTATCTATATCATCTATGGTTGAGGGATCTATTGTATTGTTTAAAAGTCTGACTGTACCTATTTTAAATGATTTAGATTTTTTATCTTCGCCCCTTCTTAAAATAGAGTATTCGGTACTCCCCCCCCCAACGTCAACATATAGATAGGTCTTATTAAATTCTAATTTAGATAATGGATTACCTTTAGCTATAATTATAGCCTCTTTCAGACCATTAATTAAATTGATTTTTAAACCAGATGTCTCTTCTACTTCAGAAATTACATTTAATGAGTTTTTTGACTCTCTTAGAGCTGAGGTGGCATAAATTTGATATTCGTCAACTCTATGCACTCTCATTATATATTTAAACGAGATAAGAGCTTCAGAAAGTGTTCTAATCTTTCTGCTTGAGATTATGCCATCTTTAAAAGAGTCTTCACCTAGCCTTAAAGGTAGTCTTAGGTAGGAATTCTTTTGAAATATGAATTGATCTCCAGATTGAATCACATAGCAAATTAGCATTCTAACAGCATTGGATCCAATATCAATAGCAGCAATCTTTTTCAATTAATCTAAGATATTATTAAAGTAATCATAAGTGTCCCATTGTGACCTTATTTTTTTATCAGAATTATCAACGAATTTATTTTGAGGTACATTATTAATCAATCTAGTTTTTAAATTATCGCTATCACTTATTTTTAGTGTTTCAAGTACTTGATTTTTTAGATCCTCTTGATATATTGGACATGCAACTTCAACTCGTTTTTCAATATTTCTTGTCATTAGGTCAGCTGAGGATATATATACTTTTTTATCACCTCCATTCTCAAAAACATAGACTCTTGAATGTTCAAGATATTTGTCGACAACACTCTTAACCTCAATATTTTCACTAAGTCCTAATTTATTTGGAATAAGACAACATATCCCTCTGACTAACAATTTGACATTAACCCCTAATTTACTGGCCTCATATAGCTTATCAACAAATTTATAACTGGTAAAGCTATTTAACTTAAAAATAACTTCTCCTTTAAGGCCTTTTTTAGCGTTAACTATCTCGTTGTCAATCAGATTAAATAGTTTTTTTGATGTATGGTGAGGTGATACAATTAAGTGCCTATAATCAAGTATTTTATAATTAGATTGAAGAAAATCAAATACTTTATTTATTTCTTTTAGTATTTTTTGATTAGATGTGAATAGTGTGAAGTCAGAATAAACTTTTGCTGTGGACTCATTGAAATTTCCAGTGCTAACAAAACCATAGTATTTATTTTTTTTGCTCTTAAACCTTTCAATTAAACAGATCTTTGAGTGAACTTTTAGTCCTTTGACTCCATAAATTAAGTCTACTCCAGCAGCTTTTAACTCTTGAGATACCTTTATATTATTTTCTTCGTCAAACCTAGCTTGTAGTTCTATCTGAACTAAAACTTTTTTTCCATTTTTAGCTGCGTTTATCAAACAACTTATCACATTAGATTTCTTTGATAACCTATACAATGTTATTTTAATTGATTTTACAGTCGGATCAATGGCTGATTGTCTTAAAATTGATATTAAATATGAAAATGAATGGTATGGAGTATACATTAGGTAATCTCTATACAGAAGTTGATCCAAAAGGTTTGACTCAATTTTAAAGTTATTAATATCTAAGGCTTTATCTTTTGGATATAAAAGGTCTGTTCTTCCTAGATCAGGAAAGTTCATATAGTCACTTCTATGATGATATTTA
>CESF01029300.1_pt1 | contig 11492 bp, 9 predicted proteins | sample 356331 | NCBI WGS metagenome assembly CESF01 (sample SAMEA2621779, study PRJEB7988) | marine metagenome | biome: marine biome (ENVO:00000447); feature: surface water layer (ENVO:00002042); material: "saline water (ENVO:00002010), including plankton (ENVO:xxxxxxxx)" | depth 5 m
ACATAATCATCATATATTACTTATTCTCAAACGAGATATGTAATGATTATGTAATTAATTATAACAAACCCGTTTGAGCAATCAAGCGGGTTTTTTTATTTATAAAAAATGGAGAAAATAAAATTAGCTATTCAAAAATCAGGAAGATTAAATAAAGAATCTATTTCTCTTCTTGAAAAATCAGGAATTAAATTTGAAAATTTTAAGGATCAATTAAAAGTAACTTGTGAAAACTTCCCACTTAATATTTATTTTTTAAGAAATAGTGATATTCCTAGATACTTATCAGATGGTGTTGTTGATATTGCAATTATTGGACAAAATTTAATTGATGAGAGTGAATTGAGTATCAATGAAATAATGAAGTTAAATTTTTCTAAATGCAGAGTCTCAATTGCAGTTCCTGAAAAAATGAAATATGAAAAAATAAGGGATTTAAATAAATTGAAAATTGCAACATCATATCCTAAAACATTAAATAATTTTTTATTAAAAAACAATCTTGATTGTGAAATACATAAAATCAATGGTTCAGTTGAGATAGCTCCTAATATAGGTTTGTCTGATGCTGTTTGCGATATTGTTTCAACAGGAAATACTCTTTACAAAAATAATTTAAAAGAAGTTTTAACAATATCGAGTTCTGAAGCAGTTTTATGTAATTCTAATTCATTTGACACTTCAAAAAAAGAATTACTTGATAAATTAATTTTCAGAATTAATTCTGTTTTAAGAGCAAAAAGGTCTAAATATATTTTAATGAATGTGCCAAATGATAAAATTAAAACTGTCTCTAGTCTTTTACCAGTTTTAAAAAGCCCAACTATTCTTCCTTTAGAAATGGATGGGTGGTCATCTCTACATACAGTAATTGACGATGATAAGTTTTGGGAATCAATTGATTCAATCAAAGATGCTGGAGCCGAAGATATTTTAGTTTGTCCAATTGAAAAGATGGTGTTGTAATGAACAATATAGTTAACCCTAATAGATCCTCATGGAGCTCCTTGGTCAAAAGACCTTATTTTGATAATAAATCAATCAGTACTGTTGTTGAAGAAGTATTTGAAAATGTTATGAGTTTCGGTGATAAATCCCTAATTGATTACACTAGAAAATTTGATAATGTTGAGATTTCAAACCTCAAAGTTGAAAGTAAATCTATTGCTGAATCTGAATTCTTAATATCTACTAAACTTAAAGATTCAATTGATCTCGCATTTAAAAATATTTATAAATTTCACAAGTCTCAAATTCAAAAAAAAGAGATTATTGAAATCAATAAAGGTATTAGTTGTTGGCAGGAAAAAAGACCAATTGAAAATGTTGGATTTTATATTCCTGGGGGAACTGCTCCTTTGTTTTCAACAGTTCTGATGTTAGGGATACCATCTTTAATCGCAAATTGTAATAACAGAATTCTTTGTACTCCCCCAAATAAAAATGGAAAAGCACCTAATGAAATATTGTATGTATGTAAAATTTGTAAAATAAAAAATGTTTTCCAAGTTGGAGGATCGCAAGCTATTGCAGCAATGACATTCGGAACAGAGTCTATTAAAAAAGTTGATAAAATTTTTGGACCAGGGAATCAATATGTTACTATTGCAAAAAAATATTCAATGAATTTTGGTGTATCAATTGATATGCCAGCAGGTCCTAGTGAATTACTTGTGTTAGCTGATGAAGCAGCAAACCCAAAGTACGTTGCATCAGATCTTCTATCACAGGCTGAACATGGTAATGACAGTCAAGTTATTTTAGTCAGTAATTCAAAAAAAATAATTAATGAAGTTAACAATGAAGTTAATATTCAAAAGAAAACACTTAAGAGAATTAATATCATTAATGAATCATTGAAAAATTCAAAGTCTATATTCTTTAATTCAATTGACGATGCTTTAGATTTTGTAAATGATTATGCGCCTGAACATTATATTATAAATGTTAAGAATGAGGATTATTGTATTTCAAGGCTTATTAATGCTGGATCTGTTTTTTTAGGGAATTATACGCCTGAAAGTGCAGGAGATTATGCTTCTGGAACAAACCATACTTTACCAACAAATGGTTATGCAAAGCAATATAGCGGTGTTAATACGGATAGCTTCTTTAAAACAATTACATTTCAAAAAATCACTAAGACTGGATTAGAATCCATTTCGAGTGCTGTTGAGACAATGGCATCAAGTGAAGGATTAGATGCTCATAAAAAAGCAGTTTCAATTAGAATAAATAATGATGAATATTAAAAATTTGATTAGAAAAAATATTCTGGATTTAATTCCCTATTCATCTGCTAGAGATGAATTTAAATCAACAGAAAATTTCATATATCTTGATGCTAATGAAAGTTCTTATAATAATAACTTAAACAGATACCCAGACAATAGACATATACATTTAAGAAGTATGATTTCATCATATAAAAACATCAATATAGATCGATTGATGTTATGTAATGGGACTGATGAATTAATTGATTTAGTAATAAGAGTGTTTTGTAACCCAGGAATTGATAAAATAATAACATTAAACCCAACATATGGAATGTATAATGTTTCAGCTAAAATAAATAATATTGAAAATATTACTGTTAATTTAGATAGTAGTTTTCAAATTGATACTGATAGAGTTATTTCAAAATTTGACACTAACACAAAGATTATTTTTATAACTAATCCTAATAATCCTACAGGGAACGTTTTTGATGATAGATCTATAACTAAAATTATCGAAAGTTTTGAAGGAATTGTATTTATTGATGAGGCTTATGTTGATTACTCAAAAAAATCCTTTCTAAAAAAATTAAACTCACATGATAACTTAATAATTAGTCAAACTTTTTCAAAAGCATTGGGTTTGGCTGGAATTAGGTTAGGTGTTGGTTATGCTAGTGAAGAAATTATTGATTATTTAAATAAAGTAAAACCACCCTACAATATTAATACATTAACTGAAAAGAAAGCAATTAATTCCATAAGTGAATATTATGTTAATTCTCATCAGGTAAATGAAACTATAACTGAAAGAATAAAGCTCGTGGAAAAATTAAATAAAATTAAATGTGTAATAAAAGTTTTTCCATCAAATTCTAATTTTATTTTGGTTGAGTTTGATGATGCCAATAAAATTTACAATCAATTAATAGATAATAAAATAGTTGTTAGAAACAGATCGAATATAGAAGGATGTAATAATTGTTTAAGAATTACAGTTGGCACACCTAAACAAAATGAAATTTTGATTAAAACTTTAAATAACCTATGAAAAAAATAATTTTTTTAGATCGTGATGGGACTATTATTCTTGAACCAAAATTGGACAAACAAGTTGATAGTTTTGAAAAACTATCATTTATACCTGGTATGATAAAGTATCTTGAAAAAATCAATAATGAGCTTGGTTTTGATATTGTACTTGTCACAAATCAAGATGGTTTAGGAACCGAGTCTTTCCCAGAAGAAAATTTTTGGCCTGTACAAAACTTTATTGTTGATACTTTAAAAAATGAAAATATAAATTTTATTGATGTACTTATAGACTCAAGTTTTGAGAATCAAAATATGAAAACAAGAAAGCCAGAAACAGGAATGGTTTTTAAATATATGAAAGATTTAGAAGTTGATTTAAAATCTTCCTTTGTAATAGGTGATAGGGATTCGGATTTAATTTTTGCTAAAAATATTGGATGTAATTCTATTCACTTTTCTAAAGAAGAATCAAAAATAAACTCCTCTGCAACATGCTCTAATTGGAAAACGATTTATGATTATTTAAGGGGTTTAGATAGAAAATCAAAATTTTCAAGAGTTACTAAAGAAACTAATATTCAATTGTCAATAAACTTAGATGGTACTGGAGAAAGTAACATTAATACTGGTTTGTCCTTTTTTGATCACATGCTAGATCAATTATCAAAACATTCATTGGTTGACATAGAGTTAACAGTTGATGGCGACTTAAATGTAGATGAACATCATACTATTGAAGATACTGCGATTTTATTGGGAGAAGCTTTTAGTTCCCTTCTATCCAATAAAGTTGGTATTAACAGATATGGCTTTTTTTTACCAATGGATGATTGTTTAGCGCAATGCGCAATAGATTTTGGTGGTAGAAGTTGGATTGAATGGGATGCTGATTTCAAAAGAGAGAAAATTGGAGATGTTCCTACAGAAATGTTTTTTCATTTTTTTAAATCATTTTCTGATTCTGCAAAATCAAATATAAACATTAAGGCAACTGGAGGAAATGAACACCATAAAATTGAATCAATTTTTAAAGCTTTTGCTAAATCAATAAAATCAGCAATATTTAAGGATGAATCTAAAATGATTCTTCCAACAACAAAAGGTATGATATAAATGGAGGTAGCGATAGTTAATTATGATGTTGGAAATATAAAGAGTATTGAACACTGTCTTAAAAGATTAGGTGTTTCTTATAAATACACAAGCGATCCTCAAGAAATACTTTCTGCAAATAAAGTCATTTTTCCTGGAGTTGGAGATGCATCGTACGCAATGAAAAAATTGAAAAGCCAAAACTTAGATAAAATTATTCCAGATATAAAACAGCCTTTATTAGGTATTTGTTTAGGTATGCAACTTATGTGTGATAGTAGTGAAGAGGGTAGTACCCAATGTCTTGGAATAATTGACCTAAATGTGAAAAAATTTGACTCAACAAATGTTAAAGTTCCACAAATTGGATGGAATAATATTAACCAACTTAAATCAAATATTTTTAAAGGAATTGATGATAAAGAATTTGTTTACATGGTACATAGTTATTATGTTCCTGAATCAATTTATACAATATCGACTAGTCACTACGGGATAAAGTATTCATCAGCAATAAATAAAAACAATTTTTATGGCGCTCAGTTTCATCCTGAAAAAAGTGGTTTAGTTGGTGAAAAAATTATGAAAAACTTTATTAAAGAAACATGAAAGTAATTCCAGCTATTGATATATATGATGGTAAATGCGTACGTCTCTTAAAGGGTGACTATAACAAACTTAAAGTATATAACGAAAAACCTTTAGATGTAGCGAAACAATTTGAAGATATCGGCATAACTAATGTTCATGTTGTTGATTTAAATGGTGCAAAATCAAAAAAAATAATTAATGAAAAATCCATTAAAGAAATTTGTTTAAAAACTAATCTTAAAGTTGATTTTGGAGGAGGGATCAAAACAAGTGATGAAATTTTAAAAGCTTTTGATTTAGGGGTTAATCAAATATCGCTAGGAACCCTTTCAGTTACTAATAAAGATTTAGTGATGGATTCTTTTAAAAAATATGGCTCAGATAAAATTATTATTGGTGCTGATTTTCTCAAAAATAAAATTAAAATTAATGGATGGACTAAAGAAACAAAAGTAGATTTGTTCGATTTTATAAATGATTATTATCTGCTAGGTTTAAAATATTTTATTATTACAGACATATCAAGAGATGGCGCTTTAAATGGAACAAGTTTAGAAACTTATAAGAAAATAATAAATAGATTTTCAAAAATAAATTTAATCGCATCTGGAGGAATTTCAAACAGTAATGACATTGAACAATTAAAGGAAATCAATTGTTATGGTGCTATAACCGGAAAAGCTATTTATGAAAATAAAATTAATTTGAAAGAAATATTAAGTAAGTATGGTAGCTAAAAGAATTATACCTTGTCTTGACATTGACAATAACCGAACTGTTAAAGGAGTCAATTTTCTTAACTTGGTTGATGCGGGTGACCCAGTTGAATTAGCTAAAGTATACTCATGTGAAGGAGCTGACGAGTTGGTTTTTTTGGATATAACTGCTACTAAAGATAAAAGAAAAACCTTAGCTAAATTAGCAGAAAAAATTTCAGAAAATATAAATATTCCATTTACCGTTGGAGGAGGAATAAAGTCATTGGATGATGCCTCGTCTCTGTTAAGAAATGGCGCTGATAAAATATCAATAAATACCCAAGCCTTTAAAACACCAAATTTAATAAATGAAATTTCTCTAAAATATGGCAATCAATGTGTTGTAGTTGCAATTGATGCTAAATTCATTGATGATGCATGGTATGTTTATTTGGTTGGGGGAAGAGAAAGAACAAAAATTAAATTAATTGATTGGGCTCTTGAAGTTCAAGATAGGGGAGCAGGAGAAATTTTATTTACTTCTATGAATAATGATGGTACAAAAAAAGGTTTTGCATTGGAAATTCTTCAAAGAATATCTAATAAATTAACAATTCCAGTTATTGCTTCTGGAGGAGCCGGAACAGTTCAAGATTTTATTGATGTTTTTAACATTGGAAAAGCCGATGCTGCTCTTGCTGCAAGTGTTTTTCACTTCAAGGAAATAGAAATCAAAAACCTGAAAGAAAACTTATTAAAAAATAATATAAAAGTTAGATTATGAATATAGATTATAACAAAAACAAAGATGGATTAGTTCCTGCAATAATTCAGGACAAAACAACAAATTGTGTTTTAATGTTAGGTTATATGAATCAAGAAGCAGTTGACTTGACTAATTCATCTGGCAATGTTCATTTTTTTAGTAGATCTAAAAATAGAATTTGGATGAAGGGTGAAACTAGTGGTAATATTCTCGAGTTACATTCAATCAAAGCTGATTGTGATAATGACGCTTTGTTAGTTAAAGTAAGTCCAATGGGTCCTACTTGCCATAAGGGTGATGATACATGTTGGGAAGAAGCAAATGAAAAGAATTTTTTATATGAATTAGAGGATATAATTCAAGAAAGGGTTTCAAACCCAAGTTCAAGTAGTTATGTTTCTACTTTGTTTGATAAAGGTATTGATAAGATTGCTCAAAAAGTAGGTGAGGAGGCAACAGAATTGGTCATTGCATCAAAAAACACAGACAACAAGCTTTTTATTGAAGAATCTGCAGATCTTTTATTTCATTTTTTATTGATTCTTCAAAAAAAAGGCTTTAAAATAAATGATGTAATAACGGAGTTAAAAACAAGGAATAAATAAAGATTAATTAAAACAAAAATTTATATATTCGAAAAATGAAAAAAATCATATTATTATTAGTCTTAATAACATCGATAAATCTATCAGCTCAAGATAAATCTTATTGGATGTGTTATAATTTTTCGGTTGAAAAAGAATCAGAAGCTACTGAACTTGTTGAAGCAATCGATATGTTAATGAATGCTGATGAAATGGCTCAAAACCCATTTACAGTATTTTTATTTGAAATAGCTTTTGCGAATTCTGAAGCGGGCTTCAGTCATCAACTATGCTTTTTAGCAGAAAATGCTGATTACCTCAAAGGTTGGGGTAGTGGACCTGGTGAATTTGCTGAAAGCATGTTAGTCAATAAAATCTTTGAATCTGTTGCTACGCCAGTTTCGAGTATTCTTGCATCCCCATTAATTTTTGATCCTACCAAAGCAGGTTATGAATATTCTAATGTTTGGAGTGTAAAAGTTACTGATGTCCCAAAGTTTGCAGCTCTTGCAGCTGATTTTATTGAAGCAAACTCAGATAATTTTGATGGTACTATCGAACTACACGAAGCTATAAGCGGAGCTGAAAAAGGTGTTACTCACTACATGGTGGCAAGATCAAATAATTTAGGCGATTGGCTAAGGGGAAGAGAATCAGTTTTTTCTAATCCAAAATCACAGCCGTGGTTTAATAATTCTAACAAATATTCTGAATTTATAGACTCTTTTGCTGGAAAAACTATCAAGGTCTATACCTCTGAGTAAAAATATTTTTGTTTAACTAAAAAAATAAACCCCCTACATTGGGGGTTTTTTTTATTTTGATAAATTATAAATCTAAAAAAAATATTATTTTAGTGGTTGATTGAATAATATTGCAACTAACAATTTTTTTTCATTAGTGTTTATAGACTTTTCAAAACAACAGCTTGGGGCTTATGTATTATTTATTGAAATTTTATGCGTTAGAAAAACCTTGATAATTATTATATAATGAAAATAAAAGAAATAATAGCGGCATTAGTATTTTTATGTTTTAGCAGTATACACATCCACTCTCAAAATAATTTTGAAGTATATGTTTCTGGCTTAAAAGCTGGCGATTCAGCTCAAGTTACTTTACAAAAATCAAGTGAATCTCTTTTGCAAAAATGGGCTAAAAGTTCGGATGGTTCTGATGTTAATTTAACTTTTTCCTTAGATCAAGGTAAATGGGCTCTAAGTATTGATGCTACTGGTTATACATATCCAACAGCAAAAGTTCTAAATATTCCAGAAGATAATTCTGCTAAAATCACATTAACTGAGATTCAGTCAGGATCATTTACTTATTCTTGGTCTGATGATGATAGTGCAGCTGGACATTCAACTCAATCGTATTATAGCGAGCCAACAGAAATAGTTGTTTTAGATAAAACTGTTTCTGTTCCGAACGATTATGCTAGTATTAAATTAAGAAACGATTTTGGAGTTGTTTTATCCGATGATATAAAGTCTTGGTCTAAGGAAGATAGTTACAGATTATATAAAATGTTTTCTTCTTTGCCTTTTAATGAAAATGGAGAAGGAAATAAAGTTGATTTTTCAACAGGAGAGGGTGTAAGAGGAGTTTTTTATTTAACAGACGATGAGCAATATAAAGATTTAACAATTTTAATTGACGGAGATTTAGTTAATGCTACAATTAGTCAAAGTGCTTTTACATACGCTACTCCTCTGGTAGTTACAGTTGATGGGATTAAAGGAAAATTTTATTCTAAAAGACTATATCATGTAGTTGTTAACTATGTTACAAACTTTGCATCCAATGATGAAATGGTTGATTGGATAGCTGATGGATCATTTGGTTTTAGGTTTATGAAACCAAATCAGGAAACCGAAACCTTAATGGGAGAAGATTCTTCAAACTTTCAAGAGTTTCATGATGATGAAAAAATGGAAATTTTAGCAATGTTTGAGGAACTTCCGGAAGGTTTTCATAAACAAAAAGGTCTCAAATATATGGTTAGAAGAATTAATGGTCAAGATCACCCAAAGTATAAAACAGCTGCTGGTATAGCTTGGACAGGTAATGCAGATTATCTAGAGGATAATGACACTGTTAATGATTCAAAAATGTTTGTTATTGAGTGGATGGAAAAAGCATTTAACAGTGGTAATATTGGAGATTTACATAGACTTATTTTGCATGAAAAAGCTCATTTTTTATGGGAATATACTTTTGGTGATAAATTAAGAGATGATTGGGCTGACATTGGAGGTTGGTTTAAAGACCCAACAACTGCTTCAGGGTGGTCAACTTACAATACAACTGAGTCAGTTTCTGCATATGCTCATTTAAAAAATCCTAATGAAGATATGGCTGAGTCCATTGCATTTTATATAACAAACCCTGATAAACTTCTCAATGTCTCTGTAAAAAAATATGAATTTATTAGAGATAGAGTCATGCATGGTACTAGATATGTAGCACAAATTAGAGAAGATTTAACTTTTACTGTTTATAATTTGTTTCCAGACTATACTTTCCCTGGAAAAGTGACGAGTATTGATGTTGAAGTTACTGGTGAACCTGAAGAAGACAAGCAAGTAAAAATTACTGCAAAATTGAATTCTGTAGACCCGCAGTATGATGGAGCTTCAGAAATTTATGCAAGATTCTCATCATCAATTGGAACTGTTCACGATATTAGATTAAACCCAGTAAATGGTTCTGTAGATTCAGTTCTAGTAGGCACAACAACTTTTAATAAATTAGAAAAATCAGGTTATTGGACTCTTTCATATTTCAATGTTTTTGATAAAGTTGGAAACAAAAGATTTGAAAACACATCGACACTTGGGTTAAAATTGTTTATAAACAACCCTCTAGAGGATGTAATTGGTGCCCAATGGAATTATGACCTTGAAATGAAGGTTGTTTCTGATAAGTTTAAAGGGGGTAATCTTGATGGTACATTTAGAAATGATGAAGGTACAGAAATGCAAGCAATTGAATTAACTGGAAGTGTATATGAAAACAGAAAAATGGAAAGGGTAGGTTTTAGGATTATTAATCCAACCCTTGATGACCCTAATGCTCAAGTTTATGAGAGACAATCCTGGGTTTCCGAATTTTATAAAGAAAAAGTTGTAAGTGATGATATTCCGAAGGAAAATGAATATGAATCAAATAAATATATAAGAGCTTATATGGGTATACCTGATTATTATCCCTCTGGTTATTATTCAATTTCAATGATGAATTTTTTTGATAAAGCAGGTAATTTGTCTGATACATTTTTTTCAAAAGATACTAGTGATGTTTTTATTGATAAATCTTTAAAATTAAAACAGTTCAAAGATGTAAGAGATAGTATCTATGTTAAGACAGAGTATCCAGATTATAAAAAACCAGAAATTGATATTAATAATATTAATATCACTGCAGAACCTACAAAACCAAAGGCCCCTGACGGAGAAACTCAAGTTGATATAACAATGTTAGCAAGAGATATTTCTGATTATCCAGGTTATGAAGCTGGTGTATATGCTGTTGATATTGTATTAAGAGATCCACTTGGAAATGAATTTAGATATAATACTTACAATGGAACAATGCAACACCCTCAGTTGGATGGAGCTAGGAGTGGGGATGAATATAGTAAATACGGAAATGGTGATTGGAAAGCATATGATTTTAGAATTTTGCTTCCGCAAGGATCAGCCCCTGGTAAGTGGGGGATTTCCGCAGCAACAGTGTGGGATAGAGCTGGTAATTTTAAACCCTATAATTTTGTTGAATATGTTAGATTCGATATCATTGAGTCTGAAATCGTGTTAACATCCCCACTCGAGGTTGAAATTCTAGAAAAACATATTAATGCTAAAAATGTTGATAGTATTTCAGCTAAAATGTCCTGTGTCCCATGTAAAGATTTAAATTATGTTTATACTATCTACAGTAGAATGGGAGGTGGTGGAGCTGTAGTTAGGGGTGAAGGTAAATTTGAAAATGATACAATTGTTGTAAATAATATTCAAACATCGGGGGTATTGGACGGTTTAGTAAATCTTACTGTTCAGGTTACAGATTCAACAAGTGCCCTTATTGCTACAAAAACTGCAGAATACCTAAAAGATGTAGTTTATCCAAAAGCATATTATACCAAATCAAATATACAAGACCAAGGTTGGAGCAGTTTGGACAGTATTGTTGTGGCAATAAAAGTTGAATCAGTTGATGTTGGTGGTACATACTCGGTAACAATTAAAAAATCTGAAAAGACAGGTTCCTTCCCTGGATCATCAAGTCAAAATGATCTTGTTTTATCAGGTTCAATTGATAGTGAAGAATTTAATTTAAATGATTTAGATTTTTCAAAAGTTCAAAGTGGATACAATAAATTTATATTAACAGTCACTGACCAAGTTGGAAATGCTGGTGAAGAGTCCGTATTGTATTATTTAAAAGATGATGACAGAATAGTGTTTTTAGGTAACTCTATTGATCCTGAATCTGATTATGA
>CESF01032500.1_pt1 | contig 11485 bp, 8 predicted proteins | sample 356331 | NCBI WGS metagenome assembly CESF01 (sample SAMEA2621779, study PRJEB7988) | marine metagenome | biome: marine biome (ENVO:00000447); feature: surface water layer (ENVO:00002042); material: "saline water (ENVO:00002010), including plankton (ENVO:xxxxxxxx)" | depth 5 m
ATCAGTAATAATTACGAAGACTTTGAAAAGGAGATTAAGAGCTATCATACCAAGAATCAGATTGAAACTAAAATTAAACAGTTAAGGAAAGAGATGGAAAGTGTTGCTAAGAAACTTGACTTTTTAAAAGCCGCTGATCTTAGAGATAAAATTGAATATCTCAAGAAAAAGGTCAAATAAAAAAGGTGCACATTCGTGCACCTTAATTATAGATTATTAACCACGATTTAGCTTATATCAATTACCCTATTTGGCTTTGTTATACTATCTTTTCTCTTTGGTAACTTAATCTTTAAAATTCCATTTTTATAATTTGCTTTGATCTTATCAAGTTCTACTGATTCAGGAACCTTAAATGATCTCTGAAAAGAAGAATAATTAAATTCATTTAATCGTTTTCTTTCATTTTGATCATAATCTGAGTTATCCGATGAAATCACTAAAATTTTATCATTTAATTCAATTGTAAAATCATCTTTCTTCATTCCTGGCACTGCAAGATCGATTTCAAAAGAATCATTATTTTCTACTGAATTAACTGATGGAACAGAATGTCTTCTATTAAAAAAATTCATTCTTAAATCATCATTAAAAAATTCATTCATTAATGATGGAAATACGTTATTGTTATTATATTTTACTATTCTCATAATTATTTTTTTTGTTAAACATTGAATATTAAATTCAACAAATAATAGTCAAAAAGAATACCAAATTAAAATATATGACAGAATGACGTTAAAAATTAAAAAAAGATGACTATATGTCAGTTTATGGCAGCTTGTACCTTTGTAGCTGCCTCATCAAACGCAGTGGCCGAAAGAACATTTAATCCTGAATTATCAATTATTTCTTTAGCCTTATCTGAATTAGTGCCCTGAAGCCTGACTATTATGGGTACATTAATATTATCTAAATTCTTGTATGCAGAAACAATACCTTCTGCTACCCTATCACACCTTACTATACCACCAAATATGTTTACCAAGATTGCTTTTACGTTTGAGTCCTGAAGTATTAGCCTAAAAGCCTTTTCAACTCTTTTTGAATCAGCAGTTCCACCAACATCAAGAAAGTTTGCTGGCTCACCTCCAGCAAGCTTAATAAGGTCCATAGTAGCCATTGCTAACCCAGCACCATTAACCATACATCCTACATTCCCATCTAAATCAACATAGTTTAGTCCATTCTCTCTCGCTTCAACTTCAACTGGATTCTCTTCATTTAAATCTCTAAGGGATTCATAATCTTTATGTCTAAAAAGGGCATTCTCATCAATTGTAACTTTTGAATCTACTGCAATTATTTTATCATCTGAAGCCTTAAGCACAGGGTTTATTTCAAACAAAGAGGCATCCGAGTTTACATATGCATTATAAAGATTGGTAACAAATTTTGACATATTCTTAAAGGCTAAACCTTCCAGACCTAGATTAAATGCAATTTTTCTTGATTGAAATGGTAAAATCCCAGCTCCAGGATCAATTTCTTCATTAAAAATTAATTCCGGAGTATTTTCAGCAACTGCCTCAATGTCAACCCCTCCTTCAGTTGAATATACTATCATATTTTTAGATGAGGCTCTGTTTAATAAAACTGATATATAAAATTCTTTTCTATCAAACTCTCCATCATAATATACATCCTCTGCAATAAGCACTTTTCTAACGAGCTTTCCATCCTTTGATGTTTGAGGAGTAATAAGGTTCATACCTATAATATCTGATGAAATTTTCTTTACTTCTTCTAGACTCTTAGCAATTTTAACACCCCCTCCTTTTCCTCTACCACCTGCATGTATCTGAGCCTTTACTACAAATATTTTAGTTCCTGTCTCTTCAGTAAGTTTTTCTGCACATTTTACTGCTTCATCCGGTGTATTGGCAACATAACCTCTCTGGATTGAAACATTAAAGTTTTTTAGTAGTTCTTTTCCCTGATATTCATGTAAATTCATGGCGACAAATATAACTACAAAACTTAAGAAATTTGAATTATTTAAAATCAGATTTAAATTTAAAGATTAATTCATAATATGAATATTGAAAAACTTAAAAAAGCTTCTGAAAATTTTGGAACTCCACTTTATGTATATGATTTATCTATAATAGATAGTCAACTTAAAAAACTTAAAGAGGCATTCAAAAAATTAGATAATTATCAAATTCACTTTGCAGCTAAAGCTCTTTCTAATATTTCAATATTAAAATACATTAAAAATCTAGGGTTAGGACTTGATGCAGTATCCATTGAAGAAGTTAGAACAGGAATTGAATGTGGATATGACGTTAAAAAAATTCTATTTACTCCAAATGGTGTTAATTTTTCTGAAATAAAAGAGGCAATATCCTTAGGGGTAAAAATTAATCTCGACAGTCTTGAGTCTTTGATAGATTTTTCAAAAGTTTATCCAAATCAAACTGTATCGGTAAGGATTAACCCAGGTGTAAATGCAGGTGGAAATGAAAATATTAGCGTGGGGCATGTAGATTCTAAATTTGGTGTTAATGAAAAGAAACTAGATGAGATTGTGAAAATGGATAAGGAGAAAAAAATTAAAGTAACTGCTCTTCATATTCATACAGGTAGTGATATTATAAAGAACAATCATTTTGAGTTGGGAATAAGAAAGATATTTTCTATTGCTCATAAATTTAGAAATATTGAAACGATCGATCTTGGGGGTGGAATTAAAATTCCCTATTTTTTTGGCGATACTGAAACTGACCTTGATAGATATGCTCAGGTTATTAATGAAGAAGTTGAAAAATTTAAACTAAAAAAAGGAAAAGACTTAAATCTTATTTTTGAACCAGGAAAATTTTTAGTCAGTGACTCTGGATATTTTATTACGAAGGTTAATTATGTGAAAAAATCAAGCAAAAATACATTTGTTCAAGTTAACTCTGGTTTTAATCATTTTGTTAGACCTACTCTTTATAAATCGTACCATGAAATAGTTAACTTATCTAACCCAAATGATAAAAAAGTTGATTACTCAGTAGTTGGTTATATATGCGAGAAAGATACTTTCGCTGAAAATAGAGAAATATCAAAAGTTTCAAAAGGTGACTTATTATGCTTTAAAAATTCTGGAGCTTATGGTTTTACTATGACTAGCAATTATAATAGCAGACTCAAACCCGCTGAGGTTTGCATTTATAATGATAAACTACATCTAATTAGAAGGAGAGAAACAATTAATGATATCTTAAAAAATCAAATTGACATATTTGAATAAATTTCTTTTAAAAATTTTAAGATTCTTAAAATATTCTTTCATCTTTGCAACTTTAATAAAAATAAATAAGTCCCTATGAAGTTAACTGTAAAAACCCTGATATTTCTATTATCAATAAATTCAAATTTATTTTCTCAGCAAATCTATACTGATAGAGCTCAACAAGCATTCATTGATCTTTCAAATAGAAAAGCTGATTCCAATAAAAAAGATTCTAACGTCAAGGGTAGTCAATTTTTTAATAATTCATTTGTTAAGGGATCTATTGATTATTTTGGAAGAGAGGTCAATGAAGAAATATTTGTCAGATATAATGCTTTTAAGGATGAGATTGAAATGTCTCAGTCAGAATTTAACTCTAATGAGGTATTCATTTTGATTAAAAGTAAGGATGTTATTCCAACAATTGATGGTATAGCTTATAACTATCTTGCTCATAGATTAGATGATTCTAGAGCAAGTATTGGATATTTAAATATTGTGTATGAAGGAGAGAATTATGTTTTATTTTCAAAAAAAAGAAAAATTTTCATGGATGGAGTGAAAGCAAGAACTAGCTTTGAAAAAGATTTCCCTCCAAGATTTATTGATACTGAAGATTATTTAATAAGCTTTAACAATGACACTCCTGTTACTATCAAATTATCAAAAAAGGGTATTATCGACTATTTTGGAAAAGAAATTAGCAGTTACATGAGAAAGAATAGACTCAAAGCAAGTGAACTAAGCTCTTTGATTCAAATTATAGAATACTTTGAAAGTCTCGAAAAAAATTAAATAATAAATAGTACCCCAAAGAATTATCTATGCATTTGGTAAATTATTTTTAATTTTTATATCAAAATCGTAATTTTAAAAAGACTTATAAAATACTGATTTAACTAAAAAAATCAACTTATTAATGATGTATTAATAAAAATTTAACATATATTTGAAATTGCGTAAAATTTAATTACGATAATAATACTAAATTAAAAAATAACAATTATGAAAATCTTAATCAGATTATCAATGTTTTTATTGTTTGCAACACAAATTGTTGTTGCGCAAGGAAACATTACTGGTGTAGTTTCTGATAATGATGGTTTACCTCTACCAGGGGCAACCATTATAATCCAAGGAACTTCTACTGGTGTGACAACCGATTTCGATGGTAATTATAGTATTGATGCTTCTCAAGGACAAACACTTGAAATTAGTTTTGTAGGTTATGAAACTAGTCTTGTTGCTGTTGGTTCAGAGAATATCATCAATGTTTCACTTGCCCTCGGAACGCAACTTGATGAAGTAATTGTAACTAGTTTAGGTATTACTAGAGAAAAACGAGCATTAGGATATGCAGTATCCGAAGTAGATGACGAAGTCATTGAAAGTAGAGCCTCAGGTGACGTTGCTCGTGTTCTTTCCGGTAAAGCCTCAGGTATTCAAGTTACTAATCAAGGTGGATTATCTGGATCTGGAACGAGTGTGATGATTAGAGGTATGAGTACCTTTAGCTCTTCAAACCAACCACTTTTTGTTGTTGATGGTGTACCATTTCAAAGCGATACTAACGCAATGGGTGACTTCATCGATGGTAACAACGGTTCTTCTAGGTTCTTAGATCTTGATCCAAACAATATTGATTCTGTTAACATCCTTAAAGGATTAGCAGCTGCGACACTATATGGTTCTGCAGGTAGAAATGGTGTTATACTTATTAACACTAAATCTGGTGCAAATACTTCAGGTGGTCCTAAGAAAAGTGAGATAACTATTAATACATCTGTATTTAGCAACGAAATTGCTATGGTCCCAGACTATCAGATGCAATATGGTAACGGATTTAACCAATCTTTTGGTTGGTATTTCTCAAACTGGGGTCCTAGCTTCGATGAAGGTGGTCCTGCAGGATGGGCAAGATCTGCCTCTATTAATGGTACTATCTCTGGTCAACCAGGATTCTTAAAGCACCCTTACAATAGTAACTTAAGTTCGGTTTATTTATCAAGAGACTTACTTCCACTATTAGGTCTTTCCATGGATTCTCTTTGGGAGTGGAGACCTTATGATAGTGTTGGTGACTTCTTTCAAACTGGAACTATTGCTAATACAAACGTAAACTTTAGTGGAGCTAGCGATGATGGCAAATTATCATATAATGTAAATTATGGTAATTTAGATGACGAAGGATTTACGCCTGGTAATAGACTTAGAAGAAATACATTGAGTGTAGGTGGTAGAGCTATTTTATCAAATAAGTTTACTGTTAATGCTACAATGAATTATACTAACACTAATTTTGTGTCACCTCCTGTTTCTTTTGCTACAAACAGTTATACAGGTGGTTCAGTTAGAGGTGGATCTGGAGTTCCTTCGATCTACGCTAATATATTTTATACACCTAGATCAGTTAGTGTAATGGATTTACCTTATGAGCACCCGATTACGCGTGCATCAATTTATTATAGAGCTGCAAATAATATTCAGCATCCTTTATGGACGGCTAACCATGCAAAAGATACTCAAGAGACGAACAGAATCTTTGGTGGTGCAACTCTAACATACGACTTTAATGACAACTTAAATGCTAGTTATAGGTATGGGTATGATACATATAATGAGAATAACACCAGTTATGTTAACAAAGGTGGTAACTTCTCTTTCATCTCACCTGAGACTAAATCAGGTTTTTATGAGGCATGGACAAATACTGTATCAAATACAATTCACCAGTTAACTATTAACGGTGACTATCAGTTAGATGATGACTGGCAAATTACTTTTAACGTAGGTGCTGCATCTAATGCAAAAGAGTATTTAAGAAACGGTATTAGAAGTACAGGTCAAAACGTTTTTGGAGTTATCCAACACTTTAACTTCAATAATCATGAAGAAATTGATGGGTACACAAGAAGAAATGTTATGGGTGTATTCGGTCAAGCTGCCTTAGATTATAATGATTATCTATATTTAACATTATCAACAAGGACTGATTGGGTATCTAACCTATCTCAAGAGAACAATTCAATAACATATCCTAGTGCTAGTGTAGCATTTATTCCATCTGAGATCTTTGATTTCAGCTCTACTCCTATTGACTTCTTGAAGGCAAGAGTAGCATTTGGAACATCTGCAACATTCCCAACAGGATATCCTATTGCATCTACTCTATCACTTCAGACTAAAGACTTTAGAATCGGTGGAACTGACATTATTTCAAACACATCTGGTTCACAGCTTGGTAATACAAACTTAAAGCCAGAGCTTCTGGAAGAATTAGAGTTTGGAATTGAAGCGAATTTATTTGATAATAGAATTCAAGCTGAGGTTTCTTATTTTGATAGAAAGACTAAAGATTTAATAATTGATCAACCACTTGATCCATCTACTGGATATTCATTTACTCAGACTAACATTGGTGAAATTGCCTCTGAAGGTTGGGAGATTGACTTATCAGTTGACTGGTACAGAGATACTAAATTAAAGTGGAACACATTTATCAATTATACTGCTAACCAATCAATCGTAGTTGACTTAGGTCAAAACACTGATCAAATTTCTTTTGCTGGATTTACAAATGAAGGAAATGCTGCGATAGTGGGATATCCATTAACAGCTATGATTGGATCTTCAGTTAAAAGAGATGACCAAGGAAGACCAGTTATTCAATCAACTGGTAATTATCAGACTGATAATGATACTAATGTTGCTACTAACCCTTATGCATTTATCGGTGATTCAAATCCTGATTTTATTGCTAATATTGGAAACACAGTATCATACGGAAACTTCTCTTTCTACTTTTTATTCAATGCAACTATAGGTGGGGACATGTCTTCTACTTATATACAGACATTGTTAGGTAGAGGTTTAACTACCGATACATTAAACAGAGAACATCCATTTATTTTACCTGGTGTATTAGCAAATGGACAAGTTAATGATAAGCAGATTGATAACTCAGCTGTTTATTTCTCAAATGTTTTAGGTCCTTCTGAATTAGGTGTATGGGATGCAAGTGTTTTAAGATTAAGTGAAGTATCACTATCTTATAACCTTCCAAGTAAATGGCTAGAATCGACTCCGTTTGGTTCAGCATCCATAACCGCTCAAGGATTTAACTTATGGTATGACGCTTACAACACTCCAGAAGGGACAAACTATGACCCTAACATTGCTGGTCTTGGTGTTGGAAACGGTTCAGGTTTTGAATACTTCAATGGTGTAAGTGCTAAGAAGTATGGTGTATCTTTAAAATTAACTTTTTAATTCCCAAATCAAATAAATAAAAAGATTATGAAAAATTTATACAAACTTTCAAAAATTGGTTTCCTAAGTACTTTACTACTATTTAGTTCTTGTGAAACATTAGATACTGAGTTAACAGATAATCCAAATTTCTTAACTCCAGATCAAGCAAGTGCTGACTTCTTCTTAAACTCTATACAAGAGGATTTTGCAAGATGGACGTACGGTATGGGTAAATACGGTCTTGATCTTACAAGAATTGAGCAAATGTCTGGGGATAGAACATATGATAACTGGACTTCTCCAACCTCATTTAGTGGTACGTGGCAGTCTGCTTATCAAGGTATGCTTCTAGATATTCGTCTTATGCAAAATTTAGCTTCTGAAGCTGGTCTTTCTTATTATATAGGAATGGGTCAAGTTTTTGAATCATACATAATGATGACACTAGTAGATTACTTTGGTGATGTTCCTTATTCTGAGGCTCTTCTTGGTTCAGATAACTTGAATCCAGGCCTAGACTCAGGACAGTCAATATATAACGCTGTTCTTTCACTTCTAGACTCTGCAATTAGTAATTTCAGTGCTGGTGGATCTGGACCTGAATACGACATGTATTACGGAGGTGACTCAAGCAAATGGATTAAAGCTGCAAACAGTATCAAGAAAAGAGCATATTTGAACTTAGGTGATTACGGAAGTTATTCATCTATAACAAATTATATTTCCTCAAATGCTGATGATTTTCAGTTTCAATGGGGTGATAATGATGCGAATCCTGACACTAGAAACCCATTATATGTAGATACATATACAAGTGGTGGTGCAGGTGAGTACATGTCTAACGATCAAATGAATAGAATGATGATTGGTAGAAATGGGATGAGAGATCCTAGAATTAATTACCTATACTACAGACAAAATTCATTTACTCCAGGTGCTGGAGGAGCTGATCCAAATCAGGTTGATCTTGATTGTAGTGTTGATGGATTTTATCAACCACCTCACGTTATAGCTTATGGTATATACTGTAACCTTCCTGAAGGTTATTGGGGTAGAGATCATGGTAATGATGATGGTATTCCACCTGATGGACTTTTAAGAACTACAAGAGGGATATATCCTGCTGGAGGTCTTTATGATGATGCTTCTTTCCAAGGAGCTGTTCAAGGAAAAGGCTTAAACGGTGCGGGTATAACTCCAATAATCTTAGCTTCATGGATGCATTTCATGGATGCTGAAGTTGCTGCGAGTGGAGGAAACGGTGATGTTACTGCAAGTACTCTATCTGGGATTGAATCATTCTTTAATAAGGTTGATGATATTTCTGGTGCACCTGCTATGGAACAATCTACTATTGATGCTTATATTGCAAATTTCGCTGCTGAATGGACAGCTGCATCTACATTAGATGCTAAGCTTGAACTATGGGCAGAGGAATTCTGGGTAACTCAAGTTGGAAATGGAATTGATGCTTATAACTCTTACAGGAGAAATGGGTATCCTAAAAATCTTCAACCGACATTAGAGCCAAGTCCTGGAGCATTTCCTTTATCATTTTGGTATCCTCAGAACTTTGCATCTGGTAACTCAAACGTTACTCAAAAAGGTGATCAGACTCAAAGGGTATTTTGGAACGCTAATGGACCTCAGGTCGACTAAATTTAAAAAATTATGAAAAAAATAGCTTTTATACTTACAATAATTTTAACAATGCAATCTTGTCTAAAAGATTACTCAGCAGATGAGTATGGAGGAGAAGAAATGCTAGTAGATTACATGCTAGGCAACTTTGAACTTGGGGCTGCCCTAAGAGCAATAGGTGTCGGTGGATCGTATTCTACATATGACCTTAGTGGTTCAGTATGGGGTGGTACTTTTGAAGTTCAGGATCAACAATATGGTAATCTTACTGATAGTGTTGACATGTACCTTGCATTCAATGGAGGTTCTGAAGTTCTGTATAACTCATGGAATAGATCTGAAATGACTGAAGGTAGTGCTGGTTTACCGCAATTTGCTGTAAACTTAGCATTTGGAACTGCAGTATCTGCCCTTGGAAACCCATCGTTTTCAGGTGGTGACGTTATTAATGTTAGATTTGCTGTCAATCTAAATGATGGTAGAGTAATTAGTACTAATAACAGAACTGGATACATGACTGGTAACTATTTTAATTCACCTTTTGGATATAATCTAGGTATTGAGTGTTTCCTTCAGGGAGCAGCTCTTGCTGGATCTTATAGAATTGAGGGACAAGATAGTTGGGGTGATGGATGGAATGGAGGATCAGTTGATGTAGTGGTTGATGGTGCTAACATAGGTAACTTCACATTTACTAGTGGAGCTGCTGGTGCTAGTGGGACATATGTTGTTCCTGCATCTGCTACTTCAATGGATTTCATCTGGAACGGAGGATCGTATGATGAGGAAATAACTTTCCAAATCTACTATACTGACGCAGCCGGTAATGAAACCCTATTCCACTCAGATGGACCAAGCATGCCTGCTGGCCCATTAAACTTGGTTTTCTGCCAGTAATTTAAATTTTACCAAAAAAGGGAGATTTTTAAATCTCCCTTTTTTTTTACATATAAATGAACAAATTTGAAATTTTTGGACTGAGAACTATTATTGAAGCAATTAATGCATCAAAAGAAATTTCAATAGTTTATTTAAGTAACTCATCAAATAAGAGCAGTCTTTTCAGGTCTTTAATAAGCTTATTAGAAAAAAATAATATTAAATTTTCATTTGTACCAAAGGAAAAATTTAAAAAATATAAGGATAAAAATCACCAAGGAGCATTTGCTATACTCTCCCCTATTAAAACATTTAGTTTAGATGAATTAATCTCAACTACATATTCAAAAGACAAATATCTAACATACCTTCTATTGGATGGAATTACTGATACAAGAAATTTCGGATCAATAATCAGAACATCTTTAGCTGCAAATTTATCTGGAATAATTATTTCAGAAAACAATTCTGCTCCTATAAATTCAGATGTAATAAAAACATCATCAGGAGCTGCATTTAAGATCCCAATTGCAAAAGTGAATAACTTAAAAGATGCGATTATACATTTAAACTCTTTGAATATTAATATTTATAGTCTATCAGAAAAAGCAGAAAGAAATATATATGATATAGACTATAATCAATCTATTGGACTTATACTAGGTTCTGAGAATAAAGGAATCTCTAAAGGGATTATGAAGATGTCAAATGATGTAATAAAAATTCCAATAAGCTCACAAATTGACTCATTAAATGTTTCTGTTGCATTTTCAGCAGTTATATTTGAAATCAATAGACAAAGAAATTTTTAAGCTAAAAACTGTAATTTAGTAAAAAATTAAAGTTGTCTTCTAAAAAAAACCTTTACTTAATATTTATCTTAATAATCTTAAATAGCTGTAGCTCAAATATTTATGATGATTTTCAAGATATAGTACTCTCAGATAACAGCTTAATTGTTAATGATACACTAGTAAAAAGAAACTCTTTAAAATTACTGTTAGACCCCCCTACCCCAACAAAGAAATTTCTAGGTTATCCTATCGGATTATATATTTACAATTTGTCTAGTGATAATCCTGACGAAAAGTTTGATTCATGGCTTAATAAAAAGCCAAAGAGATATACTAGATTGTCAAAAATATTATCAGAGAAACAAGTTGAACAAATTAAAAAATATAATAATTCATTTAATAAATTTTTAAAAAATTTAGGTCAAAAACCTTTTAAGCTTGTTGAAACTGATGTTAATAATAATATATCTAGATTAAAACAGTTTTATAATAATGAAGGTTATTTTGATTCAGAGATAATTGTAGATACTATAATTGAAGGTAATAAGGCTAATCTTCAGTATTTAGTTAAAACAGATAACAGATACGTTATTGATTCAATTTCATTAAAATTTAAATCCGGGGATATAGATTCACTTTATGAAATTACTAAAGATAAGAGATTATTAAAAAAAGATGAATACTTCTCCATAAATAA
>CESF01104883.1_pt1 | contig 11449 bp, 7 predicted proteins | sample 356331 | NCBI WGS metagenome assembly CESF01 (sample SAMEA2621779, study PRJEB7988) | marine metagenome | biome: marine biome (ENVO:00000447); feature: surface water layer (ENVO:00002042); material: "saline water (ENVO:00002010), including plankton (ENVO:xxxxxxxx)" | depth 5 m
GCAATTGGAGCTGGTTATGCTACCTTTATTGAAAATGATTTTGGTACATCATCAGCTAGAGTATTAGTTTATAATAATATTTGGTATGAAGCAATATTAGTATTAACGACTATTAACTTAACAGGTATTATTTTTAAATATAAAATGTGGAAAAATACTCCAAGATTTATATTCCATATTTCATTTGTTGTAATTTTAATAGGTGCAGGTGTTACTAGGTATGTAGGATACGAAGGTATTATGCAAATTAAAGAAGGAACTACGGAAAATCGAATGATTTCTTTAGAACCATATTTACAAGTAACAATTAAAGATGATGGAAAGACATACTTCAAAGAGTATCAAATGGAGTTTGCAGCATTATCAGAAGAATCTAACTTTGCAATAAAAGTAGAAGAATTTTACAATAAATTTGATCATACAATTGTTTTTGGTGAGAAAAAACTTAATGTTTTATATAAAAATTACTTTTTAGCTAAAAAAGGTGATGCAAAAATGGGTATGTTAACTCTTGACGTAACTATTAATGGAGAGACACAAGAGATTAAATTGCCAGGAAGAAGAAGTCAAAAAGGTTTAGAGCGAGACTTAAAATTTGGTGATACAATTGTATCTTTAGAATATGGTTCTAAGATATTAAGTTTACCTTTTTCTATAAAACTAAATGATTTCCAACTTGATAGATATCCAGGAAGTATGTCTCCATCATCTTATGCTTCAGAGGTTACTGTTATAAAAGAAGATTCAACTACTTATGACTATAGGATTTTTATGAATAAAACTATGCATGAAGGAAACTTCTTGTTTTTCCAAAGTTCTTATTTTCCTGATGAAACTGGTACTGTATTATCTGTAAATAACGACCCAGGTAAATGGCCAACTTATTTAGGATATTTCCTTTTAACTTTAGGACTTTGTTTAAACTTCTTTGATAAAAAATCAAGATTTAGAAAACTTACAAAATATGTAGATTCCAAAAGTATCGCATCAATTGCAGTTGCCTGTATGTTTGCATTTGGTACAACATCTCTTAAAGCAGAAGAAACAAATACTGATTTTAAAGTAAAAGCTCAAGATACAGTTGAATATTTAAAAACTTTTAAAAAACAATCTGCTCAAACTGCAAAAAAGTTTGCAAGATTAGTAACACAAAGTTCATCAGGAAGAATGAAACCTGTTTCTTCATTAAATAGAGAAATTGTTTTAAAAGTAAGTGGAAAAACTGAATTTTTAGGAATGAATGCAGATCAAGTTGTTCTTGGTATGTTATCACGTCCTGAAGTTTGGAGAGATATTAAACTAATTAAGATTAAAACTCCAAAACTTAAAAACTTTATTGGTATTGATAATTCACGTAAATATATTGCATTTTCAGAAGTATTTAAAGATGGTAAATATCTTTTAGCTAAAGAGTCTGAAAAAGCTTCTTTATCAAAACCAAATGAAAGAGGAACTTACGAAAAAGATATTATAAAAGTTGAAGAAAGATTAAATATTGTTTATGCAGTATTTAATGGAAGCTTATTTAATATTTTCCCTAAAGTAGAGACAGCTGAAGAGATAAAAGATGCAAAAATCAAATATAGATGGTATACACCAATGGATGCTATGAATGATTTTGAGGGAAAAAATAAAACAGCTGTTGAAGCAATAACAAGAGGTTTAATTAACTCTATTATTCAAAATAAATGGGAAGAAGCTAATAACTTTATCTCTATGATGGAAACATATCAAGAAAAAGTTGGTGCTAAAGTAGTATTAACACAAAGTGAAATTGATAATGAAATCATGTTTAATGAAATTGATATTTTTCCAAAAGTTATGTTAGCATATATTTTCTTAGGAATTATTATCTTAATTGCAGCATTCTTTGTTGTCTTTAACCCAAGTATTAAACCTAAAAAAACAACTTTTGTTTTCTTTGTTTTACTTTCTTTAATATTTGCAGTTCATACTTATGGTATGGGATTTAGATGGATAATCTCAGGACATGCTCCTTGGTCTGATACATATGAAACATTATTATATATTTCATGGTCAGCTGTATTTGCTGGAATTATGTTCTTTAGAAAATCTTTACTAGCACTAAGTGCTGCTGTAATTGTTGCAGGTATTTTTATGTTTACTGCACATTTAACAGGAATTGATCCACAAATTACAAACTTAGTTCCTGTATTAAAATCATATTGGCTAACTATTCACGTATCAATTTTAACTGCATCTTATGGATTCTTTGCTTTGTCTGCTATCTTAGGATATATGACATTAATTATGTTTATCTTTAGAAAAAATAGACCTCATATTGATGAGACAATAAAACAAGTTGCTGCTATTATAGAAATTTCTTTAATTGTTGGACTTGCTGCTATTACAATTGGAAACTTCCTTGGTGGAGTTTGGGCAAATGAGTCTTGGGGTAGATATTGGGGATGGGATCCAAAAGAAACTTGGGCTTATGTATCAATTGTAGTTTATGTAATAGTTGTACACTTAAGATTTGTTAAGCCTCTTTCAACACCATTTATTTTTGCATCAGCATCGCTTATAGCATTCTCTACAATTTTAATGACATATTTTGGAGTTAACTTCTATCTTGCAGGATTACATTCATATGCAACAGGAGACCCTATTCCAATTCCAACATGGGTTTATTATGTTGTAGGAATTATTGTTGTTACAATAGCATTAGCTTACAGAAATAGACACTTAAAACCACTAGTTAAAAACTAAGAATTTCCTCTTAGTTTTTACAACTTTTATTTTTTTTTGATATAATCAAAAAAAAATAAAGGACACTTCTTGAGTCAAATAATAGACATATTTAAAGAAATTACTTCAATTCCTAGATGTTCAGGAACACATTCTCCATTTATAAATTATATGAAAGATATATCATCAAAAGCAGGTTTTTTATGTATTGTTGATGAATACAATAATATTTTAATTAAAAAAGAAAAATCTAATGCAAAACTAGTTTTCCAATCACACTATGATATTGTATGTTTAAGTGATAATTGTGTTCCAGTTATTGTACAAAATGATGATGTTTTAAGTGCTCAAAACTCAACGCTTGGAAGTGATAATGGAATTGGCTGTTCTTATATGATTCAACTAATTTTTGATGGTGTTGATGCTGAGTATTTATTCACTTCAGATGAAGAGATAGGATTAATAGGAGCAAATAACTTAACACTTGAATTAAAAGCTCCATACATGCTAAACCTTGATAGTGAAGAAGAAGCTGGTATTTGTATTGGTTGTGCAGGTGGGGTTGATATCTTTGCTACTAACTCTAATAAAAAGATTATTCCAAATGATGAAAACCTTGATCTTTATGAAGTTAGTATTTCAAAACTTCAAGGGGGACACTCTGGAGTAGATATTGATAAAAATATTCCAAATGGAATAAAGCTTATTGCACAAACTATAAAAGAAGCAAATGCAAAACTTTTAGATATAAACGGTGGTGAGAGAATAAACTCAATTCCAGTTAATGTAAAAGCAATCATTGCATCAAAGCAAATGCCAATTGCATCTCATGAAAATATTACAATTACAAAAATAGATACAAAAAGTGAACACTTAAATATCTATGATGAAAAAATTATTGATTTTATAGCAAGTTTTGAAAATGGAGTTAGAAGTGTAAATAAAGATTTAGGCGTAGTTCAAAACTCTATAAACCTTGCTATTATTAAAACAGGTTTAGATGAAATTAAAATTGAGTTAAGTGCAAGATCTATGGCAAATGATGAATTAGCACAATTAAAAGATGAAACAATAAAAATGCTAGAAGAACATAACTTTACGGTTACAACTGATGGAAAATATCCTGCCTGGAAACCGGATATAAATGAGTTTACAAATAAAGTATTAGAAATATATAAAGAAGTAAATGCACAAGCATCTTTAGAAGCAATACACGCAGGACTAGAATGTGCAATATTTAAAGATAAATATCCAGATATCAAAGTAGCCTCAATAGGCCCAAGTATAGAGTTTCCTCATTCTAAAAAAGAAAGAGTTTCTATAAAATCAGTTGAAAATGTATTTAAAGTAGTCAAAAAAATTGTTGATCAAATAAATAACTAAGTATATGAGTTCATAAAAGAGGAGAAAGTCCTCTTTTAGAATATTGGTACTAACTTATAATCTTGTGTTTGCCAACCAATTAAAGATATAAAACCATCTGCTACAATATTCATCTCTTTTGGTATAGTTTTATTATCAATATTAAATACCTTAGTTGCAACTGCACAAACTTCCATTCTAACACCTAAATTACTTAATGTTCTAATTGAATCTTGAATTGATTGTAAATACTCATCATATTCCATTTCAAAATCTTCATCTTGTTTTGTACTAAGAAATTTAACAGTTTTTCCAATAAAAACTAAAACCATATCAGACTTAACATCTTGTTTTAAAAGTCCCTTATGAGTATCGGTTATTATATTCATATAAAAAGCTGTTTTTTTAACATCCGTAAAATCTATTAAAAATACACTTTTAGCTTTCTTAATACCGTTTAAGGCAACTTTATCATTTATCTCTTGTGCATTTATATTTGTAGTAAAAAACAATGTTACGAATAATGATGCAATAAATAGACTTATTTTTCTCATTTTGATCCTTTTATTATAAGTTATTATTATAACATAATTATAAGTTTACCACCAAGTTACAAAAAATCTTTCAATAACTGTTTTGTTATCTTGTATTTTTTTAGACCATACGAGAGGAGAAGCAGTTATTTTTATAAAAAAATCTAAATCTTCAATAGCCTTTTCATAACTTTCCCATGTTTTATTTGATTTAGGATCACTTAACCAATCAAATCTATGTGGAACAAAAAACTGCATTTCCTTAAAAGAAATGTCTTCTTTAAACTCTTTAAAACTTAAATAATATCCGTGAATACAATCATTGTTTATTAAGTCAAAATCTTTTTCTTTTAGATGTCTTGGAAGAAAAACGTTTCCTTTAAAAAGTATTTTTTGTTCGATATTATCTAAATCAACACCTTCTAAATATGTTTTTGTGTCTTTATTAAAAAGTAAAGGAAACTGTTTGTTTTTAAGTTTTTCTAGTTTTAAAAGTAAGGTATCACTTCTATTTGGTCCTATATATCTATCTATCTCATTTTTAAAGCTATCATCATAAACATAAAATTTATACTGCATTTCAACATGAATATACTTATCTCTTTTTTTATCAAAAAGAATAAAATCTATTTCGCCTAAGGTTTCTTTATTATGAATAATTTGTTTATTTTTTATGATTTTTTCATATCTAGAAGAGTTATCAATAATAGCTTCAAAGAAATACTCTACCCTCTTTCCCAAAGGAAGTTGTTGTAGAATTTCAATATTACTTATATCAAAATTCTCAATATCAATATCCTCAATATCAAATAACTCTAAACCATAAAAAGTATTGTTAAATAAAGAAGGAGTATTGTAAAACCCTTTAAATTGTTCTTTCAAAACTATAAAACTACATACTTACAATTATAAAAGTCATCCATTAATATTTCAATTGCAGTTTTATCTAGAGCATCTTTATTTGCTACTATATATCTAAATTCTACATTTTTAATTTCTAATTGATTTTCTTTTACATATTTACTTGCTGTTTTATAAAATGCTTTTATATCTACATTTTTAATTGATTTTTTATCAATTGAATTATTGTATTTAACTAAAAATATTTTATCTTCTTTACTACAAATTAAATCAATACCATCTACATTTTCTAAACTTTCAACTTTATAACCTATCTCTTCATATTTTTTTATTGTACGAACTTCTAAAGTTAAACCATTTTTTTCATTTTCTTCATCTTTAATCTTTTTATTCTTTTTATCTTTGTGATCGATATATTTTTTAAAAAGTACAATCAGAATAATTATTGGAAGTATATGCCATAATTGGTACAATGCATTTATTGCAATATCACTTAAACTACCCATTATTGTTTTTCATTTGATTCATTTGTTAAAGCCCTATTTTCTATTTGTTTTTAATTATATTATAATTTAGATTTTAAAGATATTTGTAGATTATTTTCATTTACTTTCATTTACTTTATATTTATAAATGATTTATATCATTTATGTATCATTTTACATAACAAAATGACGGAGAATCATATATGAATAAAGCAATAGAATACTTTTTAAAGAACTCACGTCTTAACTATACCCTTTTACTTTTTATTTTAATTATGGGTATTTTTTCTTATATAAAAATACCAAAAGAGATGTTTCCTACTGTTTCATTAGATAGTATTCAAGTAAGTGGAAGTTATAGTGGGGCTAGTGCTGACAATCTAAATAACTTTGCCGTAATAGAAATAGAAAATCAAATAGATACCATTTCAGGCATTGAAGAGATTAAATCAACTATACGAAATGGAAGTTTTAATATAGAAATTGAACTTCAAGATGGAGTGGATAAACAAGATGTTAAAGATGATATAAGTGATGCAGTTAGTGCTGCTAAAAAATATCTTCCAAGTGATATGACGGAACCTACCGTATCAAGTGTTGAACGACAAAAATCACTTTTAAATGTATCTATATCTTCACAAAATAGAACTAAAGCCCAAATATTAGATTTAGCAGATACTATCAAGGCAAAATTATATCAAGTGCCTAGTATTAGTGAGATTGAAATCTTTGGAGATAGTGATTTACAAATAGATCTTTACTTAGACCATAAAAAAATAAATATGTATGGTTTAGAAAGTAATTTAGTTATATCAGCACTTCAAAATTTTTCTTATATATATCCAGTTGGTCAAATAGAACAAGTAGGAAACCATATATATCTAACTGCAAATAATAATAAATTTGATAAAAATTTATGGGAAAATACAATTATTAAAGTAAATGATAAAAAAGTTTATTTAAAAGATATTGCTGATATTTTAATTGATTATCCAACAGATGAAACAATCTCAAGATTAAATGGAAAAACAACAGTATCACTTAATGTATATAAAAATGATGAAGGTGATTCAATTGCTGTTGCAAATAAGATTCAAGATATCTTAGAAGAGTATGAAAAAACAAGTAATGATTTAACTATAAGTGTTACGAGAGACTCTTCAGGTCCTGTTGGTGATAGAATAAAAACCATAATATCAAATATCACTTTAGGACTTATTTTAGTTGGACTTACTATGCATATTCTTATTTCATCAAGATTATCTTTAATAATAGTAATGGGAATACCATTTTCTTTTATTTTAGGTCTTCTAATTATTGAAAGCTTGGGATATAGTTTAAATATGATTTCGCTTATGGCAATTTTAATGTCATTAGGAATTGTGGTTGATGATGCAATTATTGTAAGTGAAAATATACAAAGGCATTTAGATGAAGGTGCAGAATTAAATGAGGCTGTTTTAAATGGTGCAAAAGAGATGATTGCTCCTGTTTTAATTGCAGCATTTACTACAATTTTCGCATTTTTACCAATGCTATTAATAAGTGGAGAGTTTGGTATTTTGATGATGCTTATACCAATAGTTATCTCTGTTCTTATTTTTGCATCACTTATTGAATCATTTATATTTTTGCCTCTTCACGCAAAACATATTTTAAAAAGAAAAGATAAAATGCTTGATTGGACAAAGGCGTATAATTTTTATGAAAACATCTTACATAAAGTCATACACTATAAAAAAACTTTCTTAATCATGTTTTTTATTACTGTTCCTTTAATCACTTATCTTTTAATAAGCCAAAGTAGATTTCAAATGATGCCTGATATGGTTTCTAGAAATGTAACATTATCTTTTAAACTTGATGAATCAAAATCTTTAGAAGAAACAGATGTTATTACAAAGAAATATGAAGAAATTCTTTTAAAAAATGCAAAAGAACTTTTTATAAAAAACATAGATGCAACTATTGGAAGATTTACAAATATTGCAAGTTCTAGTGAAACAATAGAAAATGGTTTTACAATAGCTTTAGAACTAGAGGATACAAAGGAAGATGATTTTTTAAATAAATATGTTAATCCTGTGTTAAATCTTAGCTTCGATTTTGAACAGAAAAGTAAAGTAAGAACAACAGATACAAATGAAGCAATGCAACAAATAAGAGAACTAGTAACTCCTTTAACAAAAGAGGATAAAGTTGTAGAATTTAACGTAGTAACAAGCAGAATTGGAATAGTAAGAACTGATGTTGAATTAAAACTAAGTAGTGATGATAAAACAGCTCTTTTAGCAGGTATAAAAACACTTAAAACTGCAATTAGTAAAATTGAAGGAACAAAAGATATTGCAGATAATACACAGTTGGGTGATTGGGAGTATAAATTCTCTTTAAATAATTATGCAATGAATTTAGGATTAACAGATAAAGAAATAGCCTCACAACTTACAAACTATTTTATGGAAAAAGACCAAGGCGATACTTTTAATAAAGATGGTGTAATCAATATTATGACGGAATCAGTTTATAAAGATAGTATTGATGAACTAAAGCACTTTTTAATAGCAATAGATAATAAAAAGATTGAACTTAAAGAACTTGTTGATTTTAAAATTGAGAGAAATTTCGAAAAAATAGAGAAAGAAGATGGCCTAATTCAAAAAACTGTATTTGCAAATGTAGATACAAAAATCACAAGTGCAAATGAAGTTATAAAAAAACTTAATTCAACTATTAAAAATATAGAGAAAACAGGTGTAAACATAGGCTTTGGAGGTGAACGTGAAAAAAGTTCACAAATGGCAAGTGATATGATAAAAGCTTTTATGGTAGGTCTATTTTTAATATTTTTAACATTACTTATTAATTTTCCATCTTTTAAAAGTGCATTTATTATTTTATCTGTTATTCCATTTACTGCATTTGGAGTAATTTTAGGACACACTATTATGGGAATAAATCTAAATTCCCAGTCATTTATAGGAATGTTAGGACTTGCAGGTGTTGTAATTAATGATGGAATTATTATGCTTGATTTTTTACATGATACAAAGAATAGACAAGAGTTTTTCGTAAAAGCAAAACAAAGAGTAAGACCTATTTTAATTACTTCAATTACTACGATATTAGGGCTTGCAACTTTAATATTCTTCCCAACAGGTGAATCTTTAATGCTACAACCAATTGCCATATCACTTGGATTTGGGATTGCTTGGGGAACGATATTAAATCTTATTTATGTACCTGCTTTATATGCAACACTATTTAAAATAAAGGATTAGATTATGAAGAAATATTTACTTATATTAATAACACCATTTATGCTATTTGCCCAAACTTATATGGCGAAAGTTGAACCATATGATGAATTTATAATATATTCACAAGCAGCAGGACAAATTGTAAAACTTGATAAAAGTGATGAGACAAAAGTTGTTAATAAGACTCTAATAAAATTAGATACAAGTTTAGAACAAAAAGAATTAGCAATTTATAATAAGCAACTAGCTTTATATAATAAAAAATTAAAGATTTTAGAAAATAGTTATAGCAAATACAAAGCTATTAAAGGGAAAAGTCAAGCAGATAAAGATGATAAATTATATGTAATAATTGAACTCCAAATTTCTATAGAGTCATTAAAATTAAATATAAAAACTTTAGAAGATACTTTAAAAAAGAAAACTATCTTAGCAAAAGATTTATATATAAAAGAGTTTAATGTGAATGTGGGGGATTATGTATCTATTGGTACAGAACTAGCAAGTGCGTATGATATAAGTAAATCAAAGCTTCTAGTATATGTTTCTGAAGATGATTATAAAGATATAAAAAATAAAAAAGTGTTAATAAATGGGAAAGAGAACATCGCAACAATAGAAAAAATTGACAAGACTTTAGATGAAACATTTGTATCTGCACATAAAATTACACTAATATTAAAAGATGATGATTTTGGAAAAGTTTTAAAAGTGGAGTTTGTAAAATGAGAAATTTATCAAAAGTATTATTAATATCTCTAGTACCTTTATTTGCTTTTTCTAATGAGATACAGACATTATCAGATACAAAACAAGAAATAATTAAATTAAAACAAAAGCAGATAAAACAAAAAGAACAATCAAATAAATATGATTGGGTTTCTGATGTGAATTTAAACGCAAGTATTTCTAAAAATGAAGATGATACAAGGACAAATGACTATTACTTATCTATTTCTCAAGATATATTCAATTTTGGAGGAATTAGCTCTCAAATGGATTATGCAAAGCAGCTTAAAAAAATGGAGAGTTTGGATTTAGATATTAATACAAAAGATGATTTAAATACTATTTTCTCTTTATTAATAGATGTAAAAATAAATGATATATCCTTAGAACAAAATACATTAAACCTTAAAAATAGTGAAATAAGCATAAGAAATAAGAAATCTGAATACAAAGCTGGACAGCTTGACATCAGTGACTTAAATGATGCGATTATGACTAAAAATGAATTAAGTGATACAAAAAAAGAATTAAATTTATCTAAGCTAGTAAATATAAATAGTATTAAAAAATATACTAGTAAAAACTATAAAGAAATAAATATACCTAATATAAAACTAATGAATAAAGATACTTATTTACAAAATGCAACATCAATAAACTATGCAAAATTAGATACAACTGTAAATAAATCATTATATAAAATAAAAAAAAGTGACTATTTACCTTCTTTAGCACTTACTGGAAAATACGGATATGAAGATAGTAATTTAATAAATGGTGATGATTACTATAATTATGGATTAGAACTATCTATGCCACTTAGTTTAACTGCATCAAATGAAATTGAGCAAAGTAAATTGGACTACTTGATAAGTCAAAAAGAGTTAGCAGATGAACAAACAAATAGTTTATCTACCTATGAGGAAGCTATTTTAAATATAAATAGTTATAAAGATAGAATAACTCTTGCCCGAGAAGATATTAAACTTTATGATGAACTTCTAGAGGTAAATGAAGAAGAATACAAAGCAGGATATAAAACTATTGATGATGTTGAAACACTAAAAAACTCTAAGTTAATTAGAGCTTTGGATATTAAAACATATAAATTAAATATTCAAAAAGAGATATTTAAACTATATTTTAATACATCAAAAGTCTAAAAACCCTATTCTCTTGGGTTTTTTACTTTGTTTATTTCCATAGTATATTTATACACCATAAAATCAAACATTCTTGTATTTTCATTTTTTTGAAAGAAAAAAAACATTTCTATTAGTCTAAAAGACATTCTAAAGAATCCTGCAAAAGGAATTATGTATGTGATTATTGTAGAATAAGTCCTATAAGGATAATAGTTATCAAGCTCATCTTTTAACTCTTTTAATACCATACTTTCTTTTTGTAGTGTATCTCTATCTTGTGTTGAAATTGTTCTAATTGCTAGAAAGAAGTTAATTACAAACATCAAAGCATTTAAATTCCAACCAATTATACATATATCTAAGTA
>CESF01018678.1_pt1 | contig 11435 bp, 8 predicted proteins | sample 356331 | NCBI WGS metagenome assembly CESF01 (sample SAMEA2621779, study PRJEB7988) | marine metagenome | biome: marine biome (ENVO:00000447); feature: surface water layer (ENVO:00002042); material: "saline water (ENVO:00002010), including plankton (ENVO:xxxxxxxx)" | depth 5 m
GCAATACAGCACATCTTCGGTTGCTGAAATATTTGGGATTTACCTTTATAGAAGAGGTTGAATTTGGTCCCAACAACTTACCCTTTATCCTATTTACAAAATGGTATTCCCAGCCGCAGCATTAGGGGTTTTATCTGGAGCATCTGGTATTGCTTCAGCCCTTGGAGGCTTTTTCGATAACAGCGCAGCTAATCAAGCACATGCAGCAAACCAGCAAAAGGTTGCTCAAATCAATGCAGAAAATCAAAGACGACTATTTCAGCAACTGCAGGTAAACGCAGGTTTTGCGAATAGGAAAGCAAAAGTCCAAGCAAACCTAGACAATATCGAAGTTGCTGGCATGACTGCTCGTGCCAAAGCACAGAGAAATGTAGATGACGTAATAGATAATTTTGTAAAAGACCGAGAGTCTAGCTATGCAAAGATGGCTCAAAATATGAGTGGTAATAAATATAGGGACAGAGCAAACCGAGCAATGATGGGTAGAGCTACTTCAGGTGGTCTGGCTGCTATCAGAAAAGCACAAAACAGATCGATGACTGATGACAGATTGCTTGATAGAACGATGCAAGAAGCACGTGCAAAAGAGCTTTCAACAGTTGCTACTGCTCCTATTCAAACAAAATTTATCGAGAGCTATACACCTCAGCGTGCGCCACAGAAAGGTTTTATGGATTACTTAAATCTAGCTGCTGGTATCGGTAGCAGTGTAGTAGGTGGCTTTAATACTTTTGATCAATTTAAACCTAAGTCGCCATATTCAGGTGGTGGTTCAAGTTTAAAGATTGGTGGTGTAGGAAATGGATTTGACCCGTCAACTTTTGAATTGGGTATGAATAGCGGTCAATTCTCTTATGATTATTAAAAATGACATTTAGCTACTACAGAGAACCAGACACAACCGAGCTGGAGTCACAAGAGGCACAACGTCAAAGAGATCTACAGTCAAGGAATCAAGCGTTTGCTCTAGCTGACATAAAAACTCAGATAACCAATGAACAGACTGATCAGAACGTTCTTGAAGAACTTGGTAAATTCAGCAAGTCACTAGCAGAAACTGGTGAAACACTACTAACAAAGCATATTGAAGACCAGACAGCTCAGGCTCACCTGGACTATGCCAACCGAGAAGTCAAGGATTCAACAGTACTAGATGGTGTCAGTGAATCACTAACTAATGCATCACGCTTTGCAAATCAAGTAGCTGATGATATTGAAAAAGAGGACGGAGTAGGCTCAGTTGCTGCTGAAGAGGTACGTAGTAGAAACCCATACTACGTAGCTGCAATGCAGAGACTTGAGATTCAGAATAAAGCTGCTAATACCAGGATGGCATTAGAGCAAGCCAAGGAAGAGCTTACAATTATTGGTGAAGATGGTGAGGAATTAACCTACGATAGGATTACAACAGCAGCAGATCAAGCCGAGTGGATTGCAAAATTTAAGTACCAATTCATTAGAGAAAACTTTGCAAACATCACAGGAGAAGCATTTCAATCATTAGTTGACGAACCAATGGCTGCTGCATTGAAACAACATTCAGTGCAATGGGCAACATCTAATGCAGCAGCACGTAAAGCAGAACGAAAGGAACTAGCACAGCTAGAACTTGAATCGGTTGTCATTAACGGTTCAGCTGCAAAGGTTGTCGAGACATCAATGAATGCTTTGAGAGCGAAGGTATCAACTAGAGAAGAAATTGCAGCAAATTTGAAAACAATGGCTACTAGTGGTGCATTGACAACAGCAATGATTAGAGAGATTGAAGAAATTAAAATCCCTCTTAAAGGTGGTGGTGAAAGCACACTGATGGCTCAGATAGGTGAAGCAAAGTGGATGGAAATTAAACAAGCATTCTTTGCCAAGGAAAAGCAAGATGCCGATAACGAACTAACCATTCGCAGGAATGCAAACTTCTCTGCACAGAAGATGCTCGAAGCTGCTATGGCCAATGGCGAAGCAGGTGAAGATAATAGATTTTCTGAATCCTGGTACGAAGCAGCTCAAGAAGAATTTAGAAAGGAATATGGATATAGAAGTACATATCTAGATGAGCATAAGGAGAAATACGCTGCTGAAGTACCGTTTGAAGATGATCTAATTGAAAAACATAGAGAGGAGATCCGTAGAGGTACTTTTGATCGGCGAATGCTGGATAGGTTACCGCCAAGAGTTGCAGATACATTACGTACATCACTGAAGCAACCAGTAAATGCAGCGTTAGCAGCAGATGTTAAAACTCAAAAAAATATACTGAAAAATGCTGTAAACACTGCAGTAAAACCTTTACCTGACGGTACTCAATCACCTAGTGCATTGAGAATGCAAGAACATTTGAACCAAATGTTTGAAGAGAAAATGCTGGTTCCAGGCACTACGCCAGAGGCTGCACAAGTCCAAACACTCGCTTGGTTTAATGAACAGCTGAAAGATCCTGACTTTAAAAACCAAAATGGATTTCCTTCGATGGAAGCCAAGGCGAAACAGGTATTTGCTAATGAAAAAGAAAGGCTTGCACAATTAAAGCAAATACAAGTAGACATGCAGTTCAAAAACTTTGCTGAAGATGAAACTGCTTACTTATCAAACAAAGATTTAGAACTAAAAGCATTAGATCTGCAAAGAGGAATTACTGATTTCAGCGATAGGGATGTGATGGTTGCAAAGCTGTTGGGTTACTCGCATCCACTGCTTATGTACCAAGACTTTGCAAGCAATACAAAACGAGGATACAAAGGACCAGAAATGGATATACCACCAATTATTCAGGTGGCAGAAGATACGTTTTCACAAGAAAGTAAAAACCTTCTGTTTAACAACACAAGTAGAAATAGAGCACTGAGATCGCTTACATCTGAAGGAGTAATCAGCAACAGTAGTTTGCCAATGCGTGGAGCCATGCAAGGTGACTTTAGCGAAGCTGATAGCTATGGAGCAGGCTGGGGAGCATTGAGCCGTGTCATTAGATATGCAGAGGGTACATCTGGCAATGCTGGATACAACACTATGTTTACCCATAAGAGATTCGATGGCTTTGGTGATCATCCACGTCAACTACAAAGTAGCGGTAGTTTAACATCTGATGCTGCTGGAGCTTATCAATTCCTATCTACAACTTGGGATAGTGCACGTAATTCATTAGGTCTACAAGACTTTAGTCCTACAAGTCAAGAGGCAGGTGCACGTCACCTAACTCAAAAGATAAGAGGTGTTAACCCTGACAGAGTGATTGAAAGTATTGATGAGTTTAGACAAGTAATGGATAAGCTAGCACCTGAATGGGCATCACTTCCATATTCAAAACCAAGTCCTCGCGGATTCGGCAACGGATCTTCTTACTACGGACAAGGTGGTAAATCTATCGAAGAATTATGGGAAATTTATCAACAAAGTATATCTCGGACGCCTAGATGAACAAAAGTCCTATCGACGAGATGAACGAAAATGAGTACCCAGATCTGGAGGAGAATCGGAGAGAAGGTTTAGAGATGTTGAATAGGGTTGAAAACAACCTAGCTGATCTAAATGCTCTTGAAGAAGAACCAACAGAAACTACAAGCTCTAGTTCATCAGAAACACAAACAGAACAACCACCAGAACAAAAGAAACCTGAGGAGCCTGACTACAGTTCAGATCCAAACGTTGAATACATTGACGGCAAACCCTTCTATACAAAGGAAGCGTCACGGCAAGCACTACGGGAAAACATCGCAGGTGCCGACACTAGGGTAAGGGAACGTATGTCAGCTCCTGGTCAGGGTCTACTAGATACTGGTCTAGGTGCTGTCAATACAGTTCTAAGAACACTAAAGATTCCTGAGATTCCTAAGTTCTCTAAGTATGAAACTCAAGAAGCACAAGTAACTAGAGATATCTCTTCTGTAGTGTTGCCTGCAATTCTATTGGGTCGTGCTGGAATAAATCGAGGTACAGCAATTCAAGCTCAGTATGGATCTAAACTTGGTAAGCTTGGACAATTAGGTAATAACGCTGCATTTGCCAGGTTTGCCAAATATGGTGTAGCTGCAGGTTCAGGTGCCATTGTTGATTACGCTGCGCCTATTAGCAGTGAAGATGACAACATTGCTGCAACGTTAAGGGATACGTGGCCTCAAACTTGGGGTTGGATTAATCCTGACTGGGCAACAAACGATGAAGATACACCGGATATTAAACGCCAGAAGAACATGAAAGAGGGAGTACTTCTTTCTGTTGGTGCTGATTTAATTGTTGGTGCAGCAAAGTTGTTGCAGAAAGGTGGTAATCTTTTAGCAGGACGTAATCAAATCAGAAACCTGTTGACGTGGGTTCCTGAAAATGAAAAGGCGATTCAAACTGTCAAAAAGTTAAACGACGCAAAGAAAGCGACAACACCAGAAGAGGTGGTTGAGGAAACAGCTAAAAAGCAAAATGAAGCTATTGACGAAATAGGTGAATATAACCTTGGTAAGTCTGTAGATCTTGACCAACCTATCTTCGGTGTGACTGATGTCTACGATGACCTTGATTATGCTTTTAGAACTGCCGATCCAGGTGGTGTCTATTCAATGGCAGTTGATACACTGAGGATTGAAAAGAATATCGATACAGTCTACGGACGTATTGGTAGTGGTTTTACTCCAAGTGCACTGAAGTTTGCGACTGATGCAGATGAAGGCGCAGAAGTTCTAGTCCAAGGAATGACCGCTCAGTTAAGAGACGGTGGTAAGTATGGTTATAACACCAGCAACGGTAGGTACCTGTCCTGGGAAGAGATCAACGGAGCAGGAGATCGACTAGCTGCAGACCTTATGAATATGGATGTCAAATCCATGAAGGCTGCATTTGCAGATCTCACATTCAGACATGGAGATCATAATGTCGATGTGCTGAAAGAGGAAGCGTATAACGGGGTATTTAAAGCTATCAACAAGTACCTCAAGGAATATGCAACTCTTGATCATACAAAAGCCTATTCATATCTAAGTACTTCAGTATCTGGTCAGGTGTCTGATATGGCTGAGGGTCTTCGTCTGATGGACGGTACAGCAGCTGTAGAACATGCACAAGCTGAAATCCTTGATCGTCTTCAATTCCTTATGGCAGCTAAGGGGCAAAGGTCATATATCGATGGCCTTGCTTTGAATAGGAAGAACCTTTGGAGAAAGACTAAGAGTTTTACTGGAGATAAGCTCAATCAATTGCGTGGCATGGCTGAAGCTGACGCAGATGAAATTCCTAGAAAATTACGTGAAAAAGCAGAACAGGCAAAACAAACTGTTGAAACACTGAGGGCCGTTAACAAAGAACGTCCTGAGATGCTTGGACCGCTAATGCTGGCTTATGAGCTTACAGACGGAAAAGTCCATAGTATGCATAAGCTGAATAACTACATCAATAATAGTACTGGCATGTTCAGTAAGTTGTTGATTGATACCCAATCAGACATACCTAGTACGTGGGTACAAGGAGTATGGGCAAACATCTATAACTCTGTACTTTCATCAGTAGTTACACCGATGAAGGCTCTTGCAAGTAACTCTGCAATTCTCATCGAACGACCCATATCTACGTTTATTGGTGCAGCCATTCATCAAGATACGAAAACGATAAGGAGGGGTATCTATCAATACAGAGCGATTGTTGACACCTTTACTAAAGGGTGGGGGCACATGAACGAAGTATATAAAAGAGCTGCTAAAGATCCTTCTTCAGTCGGTTACATCATGCGTGATGACATCGCAAGAAAGAACGAACAGCAAATGGATATCCTTCGTGCATATGCTGATGCACAGTCTGAGCTGGGTAACGATGGACCTGCAGCAATGCTGGCACAAGTTGAGGAGTTAAATGCCCTGTCAGAACATCCGTGGTTACGCTACGGACCAAATGCAATGTCAGGACTTGACGGATTTACAAGAGCAGTAGTTGCAAATATTGAAGCTAGAGGAAGAGCATTTGATGCAATCAATACTTCTGGTGGACGCTTGTCTCAAGACATGATGGATGATATTGCTAAACAGCAATACAACCAGATGTTTGACAAGAACGATATCATTACTGACCAAGCTGTTGAATATGCAAGTAGAGAGATTGCAATGAACTTGGACACTGACTTTTCATCTTCACTTGGTGAACTGTTAGCTGATGCTCCTATGTTCAAGCCATTCATTATGTTCCCTAGAACGTCTATGAATATGGCTCTATTTGCAGCTTCTCATAGTCCACTTGGACTTATGCCACGCTATGGTCCAGCAAAACAGTTCCAAGACACTGTACATAAATTCAGTCGTCCTATTGAGGAAATGGCCCGCGAAGAAGTTGCAGATTTACTTACATCAAGGGGCTTGGAGTTTACCGACGAAACCATGGAACTGGTGTACAACAATATACGCGCTGAAATGAAGGGCAGAAAAGCTCTTGGTGCAGTTGCTGTGCTTGCTGGTAGTGGTATGTTCCTTGCCGGTAATCTCAGAGGTGACGGACATTTCGACAAAGAAACTCAACGTACTAGACGAGAGGCAGACTGGAAACCACGGACATTTAAAGGTGTAGATGGTCGCTGGTACAGCTATGACAACTTAGGTCCAATGAGTGATTGGATTGCTGCTGCGGCAACAGTGTCAGACAATATTGTTGATGGAACATTAACGCCAAGAACTGGTACTGACATGTTTAATAAACTGATGTTTATTTTGTCTTCTAGTGTCACTTCTAAGTCAGTGATGGCTGGACTAGAGCCAATGAACGATATCTTTGCTGGCAATCCTTCAGCATTAAACCGATGGGCTGCATCATTTGGCAGTGGTATGGCACCTCTAAGCGGTTTGAGAAATGATCTTTCTAGAGTAATGACACCTCAATTGAAGATATTTGATCAAGAGTTGTTGTCACTTATTATGAACAGAAACCCATTGGCTAAGGGTGAACTGCCAGATCAGTTTGATTATATTGATGGTGGACTAATTGGAGTACCATCCGACCCAATTACACGCATGTGGAATGCACTTACTCCTTTCAAGGTAAGCGACAAGATTAGTGATGAAAAGCAATTCTTGATTGATATTGAATTTGATGGTAAGGCACAATTGGCAACTAATGGCAAAGGTGTAAAGCTGACACCAGAAGAGCAATCTGCCGTATCTCAAAAAATGGGAGAACAGAAATACTTCCGTGATGCCATTCGTGAAGTCATGCGTAGCGGTGATGGAAAAGCATTTAGAGAAGCATTCAAGAAAGCACGTAGTGCACAAAATGATGTCGATGTAAGCGAATGGCAGAATGTGCATATTGAACTCAAAATGGCTTTAAGCAAAGCTGTCAGTGCAGCCATTGATGATCTAGAACCTGACATGAAGCAGCAGATTAGAGAGGCAGAATGGCGTCAAAATGAATCACGCAGAGCTTCAAGACTTGGAGACATAGAGGCACTACAACAACATTCAACATATAGAAACCGTTAACTATGGCAATTGAAACCCCGTCGGCAGCTTTTATAACGCCGAGTATTAATTCAACGGTTACATATACTTATCCGTTTAACAATAGCAAGTTTGAAGATGACGATGTATTTGTCTATCTTTATAACACTACAACGGGTGATTACGATGTTCAGACCGTTACAGATGACTATGCAATCTCTGGTAATACGATCACGTTTACCAGTGCACCCACTACTCAGGTACTAATTCTCCGGCGCACTGATTTCAATGCCCTGAAGATTCCTAATTTTACGCCTGGTAGCTCTATCCGTGGTCAAGACCTGGATAGCAACTTTACTCAACTTCTTCGAGTCAATCAGGAATTCCGTGATCTCAAAGTAGACAAGTTCTTCCCTGAGGTACGGGCTGACCTCGATATGAACAGTCAACGCATTAGCGAGCTTGCTGATGCAACTGCAGACACTGATGCAGTTAACCGTGGACAGCTCTCGAAGGTTATTACTGATGATCTTGTAGCAGGTGACTGCATTACCTTGACTGATGCAGCTGGGGGTTCTAACTCTGGTGATCAGGTAACTGTAGCGGTCACTGATGGAAGCATTACAACTGCAAAGATTACAAACGACACTATTCAAAATGTTGACATCAACAGTGCAGCTGCTATTGCAGGTACAAAGCTTGCTGATGCTGCTATCTCTACAGTCAAGATTGCAGACAGTGCAGTCACTACCGCCAAGGTAAATAATGCAGCGGTAACCACAGCTAAGATTAACGACGCTGCGGTGACAACAGCTAAGGTTGGTGACACTGCTGTAACTACAGCCAAGATTGCTAACGATGCTGTCACTGCGGAGAAGTTAGCTAATACCTCTGTTACTGCTGGTGATTATTCAATTGCTGATATCACTGTCGATGCACAAGGCAGAATTACTGCTGCTTCCAATGGGTCAATTACATCTGCTGACATCGCTGATAATGCTATTACAACTTCACAGATTACTGACGCGAATGTAACTACTGCAAAGCTTGCAGACAGCTCAGTAACTTCTGCCAAGATTGCAGCAGGTACGATTGTCAATGCTGATATTAGTAATTCAGCTGCCATTGATGGAAGCAAGCTGGATGTTGAACTAAACGACTTGTCTAATGTTTCTGTCGCTAGTCCAAATACAGATGAACTTCTGAAATGGAATGGATCTGCATGGGTTCCTGGCTCAGTTTCTGGTGCAGGTACTGTTACTAATGTAGCTACAGGTACTGGACTTACTGGTGGCGCTATCACATCAAGCGGTACTATTTCTATTGCTGATGGTGGCGTCGATACCACTCAACTTGCAGACGACGCTGTAACTGCAGCAAAGCTGGCTAATACAGCTGTTACCGCTGGAAGCTATACAGCCGCTGACATCACAGTTGATGCACAGGGTCGAGTAACTGCTGCAGCTAGCGGCGGTGGACTTTCAAACGGTGCAGTTACTACCGATATCATTGCAGATGATGCAGTCACTGCAGCAAAACTTGCTGACACAACTGTTACCGCTGGTAGCTATGGCTCTAGCACTAGTATTCCATCCATCACTATTGATGCTCAGGGACGTGTTACTGCAGCCTCTGGTAACAGCATTTCTACTGATCTTGTTGATGACACTTCACCTCAACTTGGTGGTGATCTAGACGTTCAAGCTCGTACCATTAATACAAGTACTACAAACGGCAATATCAAACTTGCTGCTAACGGTACTGGTGTTGTTGAAATTCGAGGAAACACCAATGCAGGTTCTCTAATTTTTAATTGTGAGAGCAATGACCACGGTGTAACTATCAAAGGACCAGCTCACAGCGCAGCTGCTACTTATACCTTGACTTTGCCTGTCAATGACGGCAACGCAGATCAAGTACTACAGACTGATGGTTCTGGAGTTCTTTCTTGGTCTGATCAAGCATCAGGTGCAACAGGTGGTGGCACTGATACGTGGGCTATTGAACACGACAATACAATTACTACGTCATACACCATTGGTACTAACAAAAACGTCATTAGTGCTGGACCATTGACTATTAATAGCGGTGCAACTGTGACTGTACCTTCTGGATCTAACTGGGTTATTGTTTAATTATGAGTATTACTATTAATGGAGACGGCACTATTGGAGGCGTCTCAGTTGGTGGACTGCCTGATGGAGTTGTTGATGCCGACACGCTGGCGGCAAATGCTGTTACCACAGCAAAAATTTCTGACAGTCAGATCACTGAAGCAAAGTTAGCCAGCGATCAGAAAAAAGGACTTGCTCAAGCATGGATAAATCTTGACGGCACTGACAATTCAATTAGAAGTAGTTTTAACGTCAGTTCAATTACAGACAACACGACAGGTGATTACAGTGTCAACTTCACAACTGCATTAGCTGACGCAAATTTTGCAGTCGGTGGCTCCTGCGCTGAAACGGGCAGCACTGGTAATGCTGACTTCTTCCTGGCTGGCGGCAGGCAAACTGCTTACGCCACTTTAAGAGCTACAACTTTTGTAAGAGTTGTATGTTGCACTGCAGGAGGAGCGCAACAAGATCCCAATATCATGTCAGTTGTTGTTCATGGAAACTAACTAATGAGTAAAATTATTTATCAAAATTCAGAAGGCGGCGTTTCTGTCGTCATCCCATCAGGCGAAGTTCCTGTTGAAGAGCTTCCTGCAAAACTTGGCCTTACTGATTACGAAATCGTTGCTAATGATGCGGTGCCTACTGATCGCACATTCCGCAAAGCTTGGGTCAAGTCTGGCAAGACAATTGCAGAGGATCTCACCAAGTCAAAGGCTGTCGGACATGACCTGCGCCGTGCCAAGCGTGCTGAAGAGTTTGCACCTCACGATGATGTGATCTCTAAGCAGATCCCTGGCGCGGATGCTGAAGCAGCAGAAGCGTCAAGGGCAGCTATTAGAACAAAGTACGCCACAATGCAAACAGGTATTGAGGCTGCCAACTCAACCTCAGAAATTAAGGCGGCCCTAAACGGAGGTTAATAATGCCAATACAATTAAATGGTTCAACGTCTGGTTCAGTTCAGGTAGACGTTCCAGCCGCCGTAAGTGGTGGTGATATTTCATTAACGCTACCAAATGGTGTTGGCAGTGCGAACCAGTTTCTCAAAAACAGCGGCACTGCTGGGACGTTGGAGTTTGTAACTCATAGAGGTTTTGTTAGTTACGCAATTATTTGCGATCAAAAGGATAAAGATACTGACGGTGGAACTTTTACATCTGGTGCAATGCGAACGCGAGACTTAAACACTGAAATTTCTGACACAGATGGTATAGTTTCAATCAGCTCTAATCAGTTTACTTTAGCGGCAGGCGATTATTTAATCTCATGGCGATGTCCTGCTTATGAGGTTGACACGCATTTTACTCAGTTGCGTAATATCACTGACAGTACAACAGCAGGCTTCGGCAGCGTTGAGTACGCTCACAATGAGTCAGGAGTGACCATCAAATCTAATGGTTGGGCGCGAGTTTCTATTACGGGAAGCAAAGCGTTTGAGGTGCAGCATCAAGGCGGGAGCACAAAATCGAGCATCGGATTTGGATCAAAAACAAACGCAAGTGGTTTTAATTCAATTTACACAATTGTTGAAATCTACAAGGAGGCATAATTATGGACATCAATATTGCTATTAATCAACTTGGCTTAAACGCCAACAGCTACAAGCTCACTAAATCCGTGCCCCCACATACCATCGTTGAGTGGAGCGGTCCTGACTCTCAACCGACTGAGACTGAGCTGCAAACTGCCTATGACGCAGCAGTAACAGCTCAAGCCTGGAGCGTCCTACGCACTAAGCGCACTCAACTGCTGTCTGACACCGACTATTTTGCGTTGTCCGACGCCACCCTTACTGATGACATGAAAACATATCGGCAAACATTGCGGGATCTACCTACCAACACAACTGATCCAGCCAACCCTGTTTGGCCTACTAAACCGGGGGCATAATTATGAGTACAATTAAAGTTAACAA
>CESF01088055.1_pt1 | contig 11429 bp, 10 predicted proteins | sample 356331 | NCBI WGS metagenome assembly CESF01 (sample SAMEA2621779, study PRJEB7988) | marine metagenome | biome: marine biome (ENVO:00000447); feature: surface water layer (ENVO:00002042); material: "saline water (ENVO:00002010), including plankton (ENVO:xxxxxxxx)" | depth 5 m
TTAGAAATTTCCTTGATTATAGGATGGCTATCTGCCGGACAAATTGAATACCCACAAATTTTCATAGCCTGATAATCATTTAAATCATTACCAATGTAAATAAGATTTTTCAAATTGTAGCTATATTTATTTGCTAATTCTTTGACTGCGATCTCTTTGTCGTGAATCCCTTGAATGGCTTTAATCCTTAATTTATTAGCTCTCATTTTTATAACTGGGTTTGTTTCTGAAGATAGAATAAATGAGGGTATGTTTAATTTATGCAATACATCAAAAGCTAAACCATCTGCACGACTACAGCTGACAGATTCTTTACCTTCTTGGTCTATATACACAAGATTGTTAGTCATTACGCCATCAAAATCAAAAATAAAAGCATCAATTTTATCTATCGAAACTTTCATTATTATTTTTGAAGATTTAAATAATTTAATTCAATTAATTTATCTTCTACATATTCCATTAGTGCATGACCAGCTGTTATATGCGCTTCTTGAATTCTGCCAGTTATATTACTTGGAACAACAAAGGCTTCATCACAATATTTTAAAGCTTCACCGCCACCATTACCTAAAAAGCCAAAAACTTTTATTTTTAATTTTTTTGCAGCCATCATTGCTAAAATAATATTTTTTGAATTACCAGAAGTAGTTATTCCTATTAAACAATCTTCTTTTTTTCCTAAAGATTTTAAAGTCCTTTCATAAATATAATCATATCCAAAATCATTACCACAAGCAGTTATAGTTGAAGTATCCTGAGCCAATGTCATTGCTGGAACTGCCTCTCTATTATTAGCTGGTCTTAAACGAACTATAAGTTCTGCAGCTAAATGTTGTGCATCTGCAGCTGAGCCCCCATTGCCACAAAGCATTATTTTTCCATTATTAAGGATTGAATTACAGAGCTCGTCACCAATAATCGAAATACTCTCTAGGCCCTCTTTTAAGCAGAGTTTTTTCACAGATATCGAATCTTCGAATAAATTTTTGATTTTTTTTTTCATATCTTTAATATTAATAATAATGACTTACAAAGATGATTAAAGAATTAATTTCATATTATTTTCTAAAATTGATCATCTTTAGATTATATCAATAAGAACAATTTATCATTTAAATTAGCAAATCTAATATTTTTTATAAAATTATATAAACAATGTTAGACAATTTTTTTTGCAAAAACATATAATATGCGAACTTTCTTTTTTGAATTTTCATTAATCTCCATAAGTTTATCTAAATCCTTCAGACTAGAATTAATTTCTAATTTATCAGCTAACTTTTTAAAGAGAAAAATTTTTTTGAAATTTAGAATAATTAAATTCATGAAAGGAATTGTTTTTATTAAATTTTTAATTAATACAAATTTTTTTGAAGTTAAATCATTTTCACATATACCATAAATTTTAGACTCAAAACCAAACTCTTTTAGTTTAATTTTAAGCTGTTTATATGAATAGTAATTGATGGTATTTCTACTTGGATTAAAATTTACACAATCTGGATTTGTTTGACAAAATATTAATGTTCCTTCACCTCTTAGTACTCTATGACACTCATTTAAAAAAAGTTTTAAGTCTAAATAATAGATAACCGCAAATGCAATAACTAAATCTTTTGAACTATCAATAATATTTAAGAAATGGGCATCTCCTTGTTCTATTTTAACCTCTGTCTTAGTTAAACTATTAAATTTTTGTTTTACATAATTTACATTATCTTCTAGATAATCAATTCCATGGTAAGATTTACATATAGTAATAAGATTTTTTATTCCATGGCCAGCACCAAAGCCTACCTCTAAAATATCTTTTGATCTAGCAACCTGGATAGCAAGTGAATATCTTATTTCTATTTCTTTTGTAACTGTAGGAGGGTACTTAAAACCTGGTTTTTCAACATCTTGATATAATATCTTTTTATCTAGAGCCATTGTGATCATTAATTATTTTTAAATATTCTTTCGCAAGATAGGGAAATTTATATTTATCTAATAATTTTTCATCTAAATCTAATGATGGAGATTTTATAAGTTGGTTTATTATTTTGTTAACACCCCCAACATTATATGCAACATGGGCATATTTAAATTTATTAAAAATTTCAATTGTTGGTTCTTTATATTTTTCATCAGAAATTAAAAGTATAGGTCTTCCTGCACCTAAATATTCAAACATTTTTAAATAATAAGATTTATAATTTTCAAAACCAAATATAATGTTTAATGAAGAATTTATTTGTATATCGGGTATATCCTTATGTGGCATTGACCCTTTTAAAAGAACAATTGATTCTAGTTTCCGTACTTTAATCTCATTTACTATCCAATCAATTTGAGATGAATAAATTTCAAATAAGACATTCTCATTTTTAAAATTTATTAAAGCATCTAAAAAAATTAAGCAAGTATGCTTTTGTTTTTCTTCATACAAAGAACCAGTATACCTAATTATAAATTTATCCTTCTCTAAGGATGGTGATTTTAAATATTTTTCTGGGCTATAACCATTTGTAATAACAAATACTTTTTTATCATGGAAATGAGATAATTGATTAGAAATTAATGGAGATACTGTAACAATATAATTAGCTTGCTTGATGATATGCTTTTCGAGAATACCATCTAAAACCTTACCAATAATTTTTCCAGGATGATTATGATTCAAGCTCCATAAATCTCTAAAGTCTGCGCACCATTTTATTTTAAATTTTTTCGCAATTCTTCTAGCAATTATATGAGAAGTAACAGGAGAAGAAGAGGAGATAATTACATCAGGATTAAATTTTACTACAATATTATCAATTTCTTTTTGTTTCATTAAAAACCATCTTACAAAATATTTATCAGGAAAAGAAAATAGATATTTTGAAAATGAAATAATATTAAAAATTAATTTTTGTTTATTAAATATTTTTTTTATTAAATTTTTGAGTTTGTTATTTGATATATAAGAAGAGGTATGAATTCTGTCATCATTATTTGAGTAGCTATAGAAATAAACTTCATTACCTAATTTAAAAAACTCTTCTTCTAAAGAGGTCATTCTTGGCAATGCATGAACTCTATCTGATATAATTAATATTTTTTTTTTTCTTATCATTGACTTTGTAAAAATATCATTTTTATTATAGATAACGAGATGTTATTCATAGAATTGATACTAATTAAATATCTTTAAGTCCACAGTGCATGTTGCCTGAAGGCTATTATTTTAATTAAAATTTAGAAATTATTTAAAATTTCATTTGAAACAGCCTAGTTATTCAAATTAAATTATCTATTAATAATAGTCTGATAAAATTTTTTATCCTCTTCATTTATAAAATGAGAATTGTGCCATAGAATATTAAAATCTCCACCAACAATGTGGCAAGCCTCTCGGTATGCTATCATCAAATCTAAAGATTTATCAGTATAGCCTAAGCCCATATAGTCATTAGATATTACTGAGGACTCCATCAATATTAATGGCCTTTGACGAAGCCTTAAAGATTTTTGCTCAATTGCATCAAACATTTGGTACTCAAAACATGTTCCACATCGGAACCCTGGATGATCAGCATAAGATAGTGTAGAGTCATAATCTAAACCGTTATCTTCTAAAAGACGTTGAGTAAATGGCGTCTGCCACCTGAGATAATGTTGCCGTCCACCTAAATAAGTTTGTTGAATGGAGCTATCTTCTAAGAATTTCCTAAACAGACTCACTGATGATGCCATATTATTAGAGTTACAAAATGTATTATAACCTGGATGAATACCTATTTCATGACCTCGGCCATATATCTCTTGTATAAGACTCTTGATTTTGGGATGATAAAGATTAGTAGTGCCATCATAATTATCATCAGTTTGGTAGGGAATAAAATAAAAAGATACGCTTCTTCCAACTGACTCATTAGTATTCATAATAAATTCGATACCCTTGCGGTTATTATCAAATTTATGAATATTTAGAACTGAATAAAAACTACCAAGAATATTACGTTTTAAAGATGTTACAGATTTTCTTTTAATTAAGTCTCTAACTATAATACGTGGCAATTTTCTCAATGAACTATCAAATTCAAAAGGTATATCAACATCACATGTCACATTTATTCGAGGTTCATTTTTTTTTAGTTTTAGATCTGGCCATTGTAATTTAATTACCTGACTAAGTATATCGAGCCATTCATCAACAACTGGTCGATTAAGATATTTTTGTTTATAAGCATTAGATGAAGAGGCTGGAAAACGATCATGGACATCTAAATCAGTTCTTCCTATTTCTTCTAGTCTAGATAACATCCAATATGTGAGACCAGGTATGTCATAATGAATTGTATAACTGGAGCCAATCATTTCAATTAAAGGAGATGGTAATTTTTCTTTACCTATAACAGGAATTTCTTTTCCTAAGACTGATTTCCAACCCTCAGACTTAGCATTCCACCACAAACATGGTTGATCAGAATTAGCCTGGCACAGTTTATCTTCAAGGCTATCAAATATTATTGAGCCATTAAATCCATTAACCTGTAACTTTAATGTCTTATTAAACCTTATTAAATTCCAAGAATACCCAAAGCGTTCTGCAAAAATAATCTCTAACCATTTTAAAGCGGCATCACTAATTGGATAAATTTGTAACATCAAAACTACTTATAATAATACAATGATACTTTATTATAAATTATGAATAAATCCTTTTAAATTCGATAAATAAATATCATCTTATAGATATAATTATAAAATTTTAATAAAAAATAATTTTTAATAAATCTTTAAAGTAATTCTTTAATACTATCTGTGATATAGTAAATCTCTTCTTGGGTTAAGAATGCATTCATTGGTAAACTTAATACTTCTTCGGCAGCTTTTTCAGATTGCGTAAAATCTCCCCTTTTGTATCCTAAATATTTAAAACATTCTTGAAGGTGTAAAGGTACAGGGTAAAAAACAGATGTTGGTATACCTTTGCTTGATAATATTGGCTGAATAAATTCCCTATTTTTTATTCTAATAGTGTATTGGGCCCATGCACTAGTTCTATCATTTTTGATACATGGGGTTTTTAGAATATTACCCAGAGACTCTGTGTAAAAATTTGCTACTTTTTGGCGAAGCATTAATTCATTTGGAAAATGTTTAATTTTTGCTAAGAGAATTGCTGCTTGAATAGTATCTAATCGCCCACCTATGCCGATATATTGATGATAATTTCGCTTACTTTGTCCATGGACTCTTAACATCTTAATTTTTTTTGCATAATATTGATTATTTGTAAATATAGCTCCACCATCTCCATAACAACCTAATGGCTTTGAAGGAAAAAAACTAGTTGTAGATACATCGCCCATATTGCTATCAAATTTATTTTGAAACAATGAACCAAAACTTTGAGCTCCATCAATTATAACTTTTAGACCATATCTATTAGCTATGTTTTGGATAATATCTAAATTTGAAGGTTGACCAAAAAGACTTACTGGCATAATTGCCTTAGTTTTTGAAGTGATTGCTGCCTCAATCAAATTTGCATCTATGTTGTATGTATCAGGCTCTATATCTACAAAAACTGGATTGGCTTTTAACAAAGCAATCATCTCTCCAGTAGATATCCAAGTGAAAGGAGTAGTGATTATCTCATCATTAGGTTGAATATCTATTGCCATTAAAGCAAGTAACAGTGCATCAGTTCCAGAAGAACATGTCACACAATATTTTGCTCCAGTAAATGATTGTAATTCATTTTCAAGGGTAGTAACTTCTTCACCCAAAATATAATTAGATTTATTTAAAATTGAATAAATTTTGTTGTCAATTTCATTTTTATATTTTTGATATTGTACTTGTAAGTTTGCAAAATCTATCTTCATATTTAAACTACTTTCGTAACTAAAGAGTCTTTGAGTTGATATATTTGATTTGTATGTTTACAAGTAGTTTTGGCGAAACCTTTGAGAGGTAAATCTAACTTCTCTCCATACTCACTCATCCACCCTATCTGCTTAGCAGCTACTCCAACCATTAATGCATAAGCAGGAACATTTCTATTAACAAGCGCCCCGGCTCCAATAAAGGCGTATTGTCCAATCGTAATTCCACATACTATTGTGCAGTTAGCCCCCAAAGTAACTCCTTTTTGGACTAAAGTTTTACGAAATTCATTTTTGCGAACAATATTCGATCTAGGATTATTTACATTTGTAAAAACACATGAAGGGCCACAAAATACTTCATCTTCTAAAATTACGCCATCATATACACTGACATTATTTTGAATTTTAACTTTATTTCCAATTGTAACATTGGGACCTACAACAACATTTTGACCAAAGGAACAGTCACTGCCTATTTTACAATTTTTTAAAATATGGCTGAAATGCCATATTTTTGTTCCTTTTTTAATTTCAACATCATTATCTATATATGATGTTTCATGAACAAATACTTCCTCAAATCTATCTTTTTTAATCATTTAATACCTTTAGACCTTCACAGTTTGATTATTAATTTGGGACTCAGAGGCTGCACTTAGAACTTCAAGGACCTTAAAGCCCTCTTCATCGTTTGTTAATGGTTGGATGCCTTGCTCAACTACATCAATAAAATGCTTGCATTCATTTTTTAAAGGCTCTTCTTCAATGATATCTAAATACTCAAAATCAGAATTATTAACTCTAAAAAACCCTTCTTCGGAAAAAGATTTATAAGGATACAGAGCTAGTTTTTCTTTCCACGTTTTAGTATCATCAAAAACTAATATTGCTGAACTTCCAACTACAACTAATTTTTGTTCTTTATAAGGATGTAACCATGATACAGAAATATGAGCCTTAAGACTTGATTTGAAGTCGATATGCACTGTAGCAGTATCAGCGATATTTTTTTGAAGAATTGATGTTGATTTAGTAGTTATAAATTCTGGTTCTTCGTTTGTTAAAGATAAAATCATTGAAATATCATGTGGAGCAAAGCTCCAAATAACATCCTCTTCAGTACGTACTTTGCCAAAACTTAACCGATTAGAGCATATGTAGCTTAACTGACCAATTTTATTATCTACAACCATTTTTTTCATAAATTTAAAAATAGGATGATATTGAAGAAGATGCCCTACCATTAAACGTACACAGTTTTTTTTTGCAGTAGATATCATAATTTTAGCATCATTTTTATTCATAGCTAAAGGTTTCTCAACAAAGACATGTTTACCAGCTTTCATTGCTTCAACACTCATAGAGGAATGAAGATAGGCTGGCACAGCAAGAACTATTCCCTTAATGTTATAATCATTTAAAATTTCATCGAATGAATTATTTTTTACTTTATATTTACTTGAATATTTTATTGCTACTTCTTTGATAGGATCACATATTGAGTATAATGCTCCTAATTCATAAAAATTTCTAACTAAATTTTTTCCCCAGTGGCCACACCCAACAACTGCAATATTTTTCTTCATGTGTTACTTAACGTTATATTAAAGTTAAAATTGTTTAATTCGTTAAAGACGAAAAACACTGAACCCCCGATCTATTAAATCCTTTTTTTTATATATGGACTTTACATCTGCTAATACTGGGTTAGATCCTTTACATAAACTTTTGAGATTTTGGGGAGATTTTGCTCGAAATTCATTATGACCAACAGCAACAATTAAACTATCTACTTGATTATGAGGACTTATTTTACTTAATTTAATGTTATGTGTTTCCTCAAGCTCAAATTTAGGAGCCCAAGGATCATCTACCAATACATTTACTCCCCATTTATTAAGTTCATTTATTATATCAATAATTTTTGAATTACGAATATCTGGGCAATTTTCTTTGAAAGTAACACCTAAAACACCTACAGTGCTATTTCTGACATCAATGCCATTAATTAACATTTGTTGTACAAATTTTTTTACCAAATAAATTGACATATTGTCGTTGATTCTGCGACCAGCTAAAATTAACTGAGGATTGTATTTGACCTGCTCAGCTGCGTGAGTGAGATAGTATGGATCAACACCAATGCAGTGTCCTCCAACTAAACCAGGACGAAAAGGGAGAAAATTCCACTTGCTCCCTGCTGCCTCTAAAACCTCCATAGTATCCAAGCCTAATCTTTGAAAAATAACTGATAATTCATTTACCAAAGCAATATTTAAGTCTCTTTGAGTATTTTCTATTACTTTGGCAGCTTCAGCCACTTTAATACTTGCAGCTTTATATGTACCTGCACCAATAATACTTTTATAAAGATTATCAATTTCATCAGAGACAATCAGATTTGAGCCACTAGTAATTTTTTTTATTTTTTCTAATGTGTTTACTTTATCACCAGGATTCACTCTTTCTGGACTGTAACCACAAAAAAAATCACTATTATATTTTAAACCAGACGATTTCTCTAATTCTGGAACACATATATCTTCTGTAGCGCCGGGGTATACTGTTGACTCATAAATGATAATATCATTTTTCTTTATTACCTCTCCTACTGTCTTGGATGCATTTATTAAAAATCTTAAATCAGGTCTATTAGCTTTATCAACTGGAGTGGGCACTGTAATTATGTATATTTCACAATCTTTGGTATCTTCAATATCAAAAGAATAGTTAATATTATTTTGAATTATAGAAAGTGTATGTTCTGCAACCTCTAATGTCTTGTCATAACTGTTTTTAAGTTCTTCAATTCTTGTTTGGTCTATATCAAATCCAATTACTTTATATTTTTTTGCAAATGATACAGCCAAAGGGAGTCCTACATAGCCTAATCCAATTACAGCAATTTTTTTTTTGAGCATAAAAATTATATATAAAAATTAAAATTATCAGAAAAAAAATTAAATACTACATTTGTGTTTTTCATAACTGAAATATTAAAAGTTTGTAATATAAAAAACAATGATTACTGCTGTTCCATGTAAATAGATTTTGATGGGAAAGCAAAAGAACTTCGATTGACTTCAACTACATTTTTTATCATAAAAACTAGTTCTTCTTTGATTTTCAAATACTTCTCCCAATTATTAGTATTTGTGAAGGTATATAAAAAAATATCAATACTGCTATCATTAAATTTTTCTACTCTAACAAATAATTGATAAGAATCATTCACTATAAAATCATCATTAGAGCGAATAGAGGACTCTATTGATTGGCATATATCCTTCAATTGATCTACAGATGTATTATAAGTTAATCCTATAATCCATTTTATTTGACGATATTTGCGCTCAGAAAAATTTATAATTGAGGTATCAGAAAATACATAATTAGGTATTGAAATTGGAGTTGAGTCAAATTGACGAATTAAAGTAGACCTAAAACCAATATGTTCAACAGTACCAACAGCTTGTCCAGGAACTTCAATTACATCATTTAGTTCAAATCTTTTTTCTAAAATTATCATAATACCAGATATTAAATTCTTAAATAAATCTTGGGCACCAAGTGCAACAGCCACTCCAAACAACCCTAAACCAGCAATTACTGGTCCTATTTTAATACCCCAAGTTTCTAATACAGCAACTATTCCTAAAAAAACAATTAAATATTTCAATGATCGTGTTAACCATAAAACTAATGCTTTAGATAAAAGCTCTTCGAGTTTTCGAAAAAACTGAGACAGAGGGACTAATGATTGATGAAGAATCCAAAAAATAAAAATAGTAACAAGTGATTGATTAATTTTTTCAATAAACATACCAAGTTGACTATTAATATTTATAAAAAATCCAATTATTATAAAAACAAAAATTATAGGAAGAGTTTTTAAAGGGGAGGATAAAACATCAAAAAGACCATCGTCGACTTTATTACCTGTTTTTTGGACAATTTTTTTAATTTTAAAAACTATAACTTTAGCAAAAATACCTCTAAGAAAGATTGCTAAAATTAAAGAAACAAAAATAATTAATATTTCAATAATTGAAAGTCCCAAACTGCCCTTTTCAAGGGTATACAAAATATGATTTTTAAACTTAATCAATAATTCCATTTTTATTTCCAAAAAAATATCTCATAAAAAAACCTAAAGGCAACATTATCAAAACGTTATTCCAATTATTATAAAAACTCATATGAGGAATTAATGGCCACCAATTGACAGTTAATATAATAGGATACAAAAAATAATCAAAAGGTAATTCATTGATTTTATTGAGTCGCTTTATAAAAGGTACTTTTCTTAGATAAATAGACACTAAATATAAAAAGAAAATAACTAAAAATCCAAAACCGAAAATACCCAATTCTGCTAAAGTTTGAAAATAAAAATTATGGGGATGTGTATTACAAGATCTTGTCTTATGTTTGTATTCTAATTTATTGCATTGAAAACGAAATAAATTAGTGCCAATACCAAAAAATTGATTATCCTGAAACATCTTTAAAGCTGAGATATAATGCTCTTCATGATGATCACTATAAGGAAGAAATGGTAATTGCGTTTGACTAACCTGTGAAAGAGAAAGATCAACTATTCTCATTTTAGCATTAGGATTAAATAAAGTTATACAAAGTATTATAATAATTGAAATAAAAACTGAGATAATTTTATAAATTCTAAAATTTGAAACAAAAATAATTATCAAGAAAGAAAATAAAATAAATGAAAATAAAGGCGCTCTTTCACCTGACAAAAATACAGTTACTTCGCACAGTATTAAAAATACAACAGATAATTTTATTATCTTTTGTTGTTTAAAAAAAGTTTGATAAAGCAAAATAAATATAAAAGTAGATAAATATGCAATATACCTCCCTACTATTGGTTCATCACCAAATAGACCAGTTAGTCTTGTATCACTATGCTTTTTATTTCCAAAAATATTAAATTCAAAAAAATATTGGTATAAAGCATCTATACAAACAAAAACAATACAGATTATAGAAATATTCAATAAACATTTTGAAAGATAACGATTTGTATCTAACAAATACCAAACACCTAAAGCAAAAAAGATATATCTAAAATAAAAAATACTTCCACCAGTCATTAAAGACTCAATAGGCATTTCTGAAAATATTGATCTGATAATTCCATATAAGCAAAAAATTATAAATCCATAAAAAATTGGATTTTGATAATAATGCCATTTTTTTTTCCAAATTGATTTTATAAGGAAATATAAAGCAATAAGAGACAAGAAAATATCTGGAATAGCTGGACCTGTAATTAAAGCAATAGGTATCAAAAACAATAATGTAGAAAAAAAAATGATATCAAATGAGATTGATTTATCAGTAAATAAAAATTTAAAAGGATTTATTAAAAAACCAATCATTACCTGAATTTATACAGATGATTATTGTGAGAAACAAAAAAAAAACGCCAAGAAAATCTTGGCGTTTTTTTGAAATATAAAATTTAGGTTTAAAATAACTACATCATGCCCGGCATACCGCCGCCCATTCCACCCATTCCACCCATATCAGGCATTG
>CESF01139066.1_pt1 | contig 11412 bp, 16 predicted proteins | sample 356331 | NCBI WGS metagenome assembly CESF01 (sample SAMEA2621779, study PRJEB7988) | marine metagenome | biome: marine biome (ENVO:00000447); feature: surface water layer (ENVO:00002042); material: "saline water (ENVO:00002010), including plankton (ENVO:xxxxxxxx)" | depth 5 m
TTAGGAAAAGGATTTAAATAATTGATAACAGTAATATATGTGTCATTTTGAAATAAATTTAACAAAATTAGTAATAGATAACATTTAAGTGAATAAGGATTTTAGGCACTCTTGGTCTAGTTGGTTATGACGTTCGCTTTACACGCGAAAGGTGGCGGGTTCGATCCCCGCAGAGTGTAAAATAATATTTTAAATATTATATTATTTTATATGGATTTACCTTTAACAGCAGAAAAATTAATTTTTGAATATTTGGGTTTTAATTTAAGAAAGAGAAGATGTATGGCAGAGACAAAAAGTAAAAAAACATGTAAGCTAAAAAAATTACGAAGTGGTGGTTTATTTTGTTATATACATGAAAAGAAGATTAAACATGGAATAGGAGAGAGAATATATAGTTCTTATAAATTATTAGGAGATAAAGTAAGAAGAAGGGAAGAACAAAATAATTATAAAGAAAGAATATTTATGAGAAATAAAAATTGGAATTATAATTACAGAAATTTTTTTGAGAGTTATTAAAATAAGTACTTATAATGGTGTAAAATAAATAGAAAATGAACTTAGAAAGAAGGTAACAAATATGATTAATAAAACATGCAGATTTTTGTAAAAACACTAACAGGAAAGACGATTACTCTAGATGTTGAGCCGGGAGATACAGTAGAGAATGTAAAATCAAAGATTCAAGATAAGGAAGGTATTCCAACAGACCAACAGCGTCTAATTTTTGCTGGAAAGCAGCTAGAAGATGGTCGCACTCTAAGTGATTATAATATTCAAAAAGAGGCAACACTTCATTTGGTGCTTAGGCTCCGTGGTGGAGGTAAAAATACATTTATACAGAGTGCTAGTAAGAAGGAGGAGACATCTGCTTTACGAAAAGCGGTAGTAAAAGGTTTTAGTTGTGATTATGTTATAGGTTCTGCGGATTGGGCAAAAGCAAAGGAAATTTATTATGGTGATTCAAATTTGATTAACACAAGGTATTTATATAATAAGATGACGGATGAGGAGAAGCAACAGTTGAAAGAAAGAATTCCTTATTTTAAAAAGGTGGATGAATTTGGTGAGAAGCAAGAAGCTCTAGGAAATAAGATTTCAAAATATGTAGTTAATCGTGGATGGAAGCAAGTAGAAGGAGGGAAATATGATAAGAAGTGGGTAAATAATGTTTATAAGGATAGGTTATTTGATAGTGGTGTTTTAGTTTTAAAAAGTGGAAGACGAGTATATTATCCGATTAAAGAAAAAAATGATGATGAATTGGGACTTTGTTGTAGTGGACAGGTAAATAATAGTGGAATGGGTTATAATATTCATCCAAATCGTTGGCGAAGTTTAGAAACATCACGTAAAGGTCGTCGTCAATCGAAATATATAGCATATTTGAATGAGCGAAAAAAAAAGAAAGAAGAATTTATGAAAGAGGAGGAAAAAGCAAAAGCAAAAAGTCGAGGAAAAATGTAATAGAAGAATAAATTGAATAAAAATAAATATATAAAATTATTTTTATTCCCAGACAATATGATGAAACAAATATATGATCCGATACATGGTTATATAGAGATTAGTCCTTTAATGTTAAAATTTATAGATACGATGGAATTTCAAAGATTAAGAGATTTGAAGCAATTAGGAGCGACGTTCTTTGTGTTTCCAAGTGGTTCACATACAAGATTTGAACATTCGATAGGGGTAAGTCAATTAGCAAAGATAACGATAGAAAGTTTAAAAAAAAATCATCCAGAGATGAAAATAACGGATGAGGAAATAGAAAATGTGCGATTGGCAGGATTGCTTCATGATATAGGTCATGGTCCTTTCAGTCACTTATATGATCATTATGTAAAAAAGGATGGAGAACCGGAGCATGAAGAGAGGGGAATTGCCATAATAAGAAACATGGTAGAAAAATATAAAATACTTATTGACGATGAAAGATTAGAAAAGATAATAAATATGATAGATCCAAGTGAGGAGTTAAAAAACAATTGGTTGTATCAAATAGTTGCAAATAAGATATGTAGTGTAGATGTGGATAAGATGGATTATATACAGCGTGATAGCTATCATATAGGTTTAAAATTTGGTGGGGAATATGAAAGATTGATGCGTGATTGTCGTATAAAAGAAACTAGTGATGGAAATAAGGTGTTAGCTTGGCCTAGAAAGTTAGAATTTCAAATATTTACATTATTTCATTCAAGATATAGATTACATAAGCAAGTGCTTAGTCATCATACAGTAAAAGCTTATGAATATTTAATAATTGAGATATTGAGAGAAATGATAAATGATGAGGCAGATTTTATGGATTTGACAGATTCAGTAGTATTTTACAAACTAAATAAAAATAATTTGTATAAAGATTTGAGGGAAAAGATGAATAGAAGGCAAACGCCAAAGTTAGTTGAGGAAATAATAATACCATATACAAAATCTCATCCAAAGTTTCAAATGTTACCAAAAAGGATGGTAGATTTTCTAGTAGACAAAGTTGAGATAGGTTTTGCGAGTGGTGGAAAAAATCCATTAGAATGCGTATATTATTTTGATGGAAACAACAAAGAAGCTTATCAGGTTGATCCAACAAAATTAAGTTTCTGCGTGCCAAATGGATTTCGTGAATCGGTTTTACGGTTATATACATATGATAGTAGTAGAATAGAGGAAGCAAAAAAATTTTGGGAAATTTTATTAGAGGGACTAGAGTTGCGTTGATTTACCAACCTCCGGAATAATCCCAGTCTTTGTTCTTATTAAAATGATTATCTTGATGGTATTGAGTTGTATCGTTCCAAGCGCTATCGGCGTCTTGTTGGAGTTGTTGCGCTTCTTCATATGACATACTACTAAAAGTGAATTGAGTATCAATTTTTTCATTTGAATCAATTAGTTGTAGGGCTTGTTCAGGTGTAATATCGTCATTTGTTTTTTTTGTATCTGGTTGGTAATGATAATCTTTAAATGGGTCATCTTGGTCTGTGTCGCTGTTTTCACTAATAAGGTCAGGTAGTGAATCAAGGTCATCATCATCGCCATCTTCCTGTTCAAGATGAGAAAGTAAATGATCATATTCATCATCATCATGAAAGTTTTCTTGATGTTGCTGTTGATGATATTGAAGTTCAGCATCAATATGGTATAGATCTTCGATGTAAGAATCACAAGTGGCCATAATAAAGTGTTCAATACCTTCATTTAGCCAATTGATATACCATTTTTGGTATGCGACAGGAAATCGAACGAAGCATTCGCATGCGAATTTTTCATTTTCATCCCGTTCCATTCTGCAAAGTAGGATGTCCATATCACATCCGTATAGATCTTTAATAGAGTAAAAGAAATCTGTGAATTCATTTTTATTGTCGTAGATAATGGCAGGAACGCAATCAAAGCCCCACTGTTTGGCGAAGAGTGCGACGGCATCAGAAATGAATGTGCCATTAGAATAATGTTTTCCACCATTTGCCATGTAATCAAACCAGGACTGGTAAGCGGCTGTGAAAAGGTAGGGCATTTTGTGAAAGAATTGGTGTGTTTTTGAAAAGGTCGCGTGGGTCTCGTGAAAACGTTGGGAAGTACTTTTCTAATTTTATCATAAAAGTACTTCAATTTATTATACAACCGTGATAGATAAAAGAATAAATATACTTATCATTTGAATTATATTAACTGTTTGAATTAATTTATTTTTTTTTCCATCATTTATATTTTCGGGCACTCCATATCCTATAGTGGTTTGAGTTAACAAAGAAAAATAAAAGCATTCATATAATGTTGCTGGATATCCTGCACTACCTAAATCATACTTTTTCGTAATATTTGGATAATTAATTAAAAACTTTTCACTTAACCAATATAAAATGGCAAATAACAATACAAGTGAAAAATGTAACAATAAAAATTTTAAACCTTTATTTTTTATTTTTACAAAATACATATATTATCTAATTAGAAATTAAAAACTTCCTTCACTATCATTATCATTATCATTATTATAGCAAATCTCATCATCACTATCATAATATAAATAATTACTACTACTATTAAATCCTGATCTATCCTCTATTTCATATTTTTCTGAGACGCACAAACATCTCGCAAATATACTTGTAATAAATATCCATGTAAGACTTACAGCACATTTAGATGTATTTCCATATTCTCCCCACTGGATATTAGTTGGATTTTCATATATAACATAGCAAATAAAACAAGATGATACAGTAAAAAACAAGTAACTCATCGTATAATTAATATTACATTCACAACAAGGATTATTATAATATTGATAACGACAAGATAATTTTTTTGGTAACCGTACAGACATTTATTTAAATGTATAAATAATGCTTTAAATAATTTTAAAAAATCTTACCAGACTATATTTGGTATATCTTCAGTTCTATTTTTCATATAATTATAAAAATCCCAGAATTCAATTGAATCTTTTTTTCCACAAATAGCATTTTTAATTTTATTTGCTTTTTGCTTATCTGTCATTTCTTCAAGTATTTTTTTATCTCTTGCAATTGTCTTATCATTACTATCTAAATATAAATCTATATTTTTTAAGTTTTGGTCTGCTAATTCTTTTATTTCATTTATTTTAAACTCCATCTCTGCGTTTATTTTTTGTTTTTTCATTTCCATTTTTTGATGTAAGGTTTTTTTTGTTAGAACTAATTTTCTTATATTATTTTTTACATGCAAATCAGCAATATGACCCATTAATTCATTTTCTTCTATTGATTGTGTACCATCAGTATCTAATCTATCAAACAATCTTAATATTTTTTCCCAAGTTTCATTATTACAATCGTCAGGTTTAATTAGTTTTGTAGAATTATTTTTTTTTTTACAGCTTACACCAGAACCCATATATACTAACACTTAATAATTATTTAAGTATAAATTAAAAAACTTAATATATGAATTATAAAGGAAGAATTGCTTGGTATGACAGAAAACAAAATAAATATGATTTTGGTTCTTGGCAAAATATAAAAATAAACAAAATATTTGAATCATTAAAATGGATAAATAAAAATAATATAAAATTTCCAAAAACAATATACTGGTATGAAATAAAAAAAGAAAATGGCGAGATAATAAATGTAGAAAATTATATAGAAAATGAAGTTAAAAATATAAGTGAAAATGAAAGTTATATTTAAAATTTGTACTTAAATTACAAATAATTTCGAAATTATTTTATAGATAAATTATAAGATGATTCCTGGAAGGTATATACCTGATTATTTAAAAAGTAAAGATAAAAAAAAGCAAAAGCGGGAGCTAAAAAAGTCAAGAAAAAGGTACAAAGAAAAAAAATATTATACGCGTAAAAAAATTAAAAGTTTTAAGAACAAGGTTTCGCCTCATATTAAAAAGGCCATGCGGATGTATAAGGTGGACAAAGTGAGTCCTACGCGAAGTTTGGCAAAAGCCACCGGATGCTCTATAGGTGCTTTAAGACAAATTGTTAAGAAGGGACAAGGCGCTTACTTTAGTAGTGGTTCCCGTCCTAATCAAACAGCACATTCTTGGGGTAATGCTCGTTTAGCAAGTTCTATCACCGGTGGTAAAGCTGCCGCTGTTGATTTACATGTTCTTGAAAAAGGTTGTAAAAAGAATAGTAAAGCTTTACGTCTTGCAAAAAAAAGCAAAAAGAAGTACAAAAAAAAAGGAATGAAAGTTACTAGAAAAGTCTCACTTAAAGGTGGTGGTAAAGTAAAACCTAGAAAGTCTGGAGGTAAAATTATTTTTGAAGATTATCCTGAGTTTAGACCTAATTTAACTCCCAGACAAATTTTTAAAATGGGAAGTTTTGGTGGTACTTATTGGAGACCTATTAAATCTAAATTTTATGGTAATGAGCTTAGAAATAAACATAAAAAGTTTCCTTGGCTTGCTGATATTCCTAATAATATTATGACAAAACCATTCAACGAATATGATGTTAATATTAATAAATACAAGGTAAAAGTTGGTACTACACTTGAATTTTGGGAAAGTAAAAATTGGATTAATAAAAAAGATCCATATGGTTGGGTTCAATGGTATTGTAATTTTTATTCTGGTAGAAGAAGTTCTGATGATAAAAGACAAATTGATCGATGGTTGAAATTGGCTGGACCTAAAGGTCGTTTTAGAAAATGGCTTATTACCAAAATTAAAAATAAAGAACGTTGGAATAATGAATCTATTAGTCCTGCTATGAGACAAACATTACAGCACTGGGCTTATAGATTAACTAAGAAAGATTTGATAGATGAATTAGAATGGAGAAGAAAAAACAAAAGATAAAGAAGAAAATAAATACCCAAAACAGTACTCAGTACAAAAAAATAAAATAAATAAATTGATTTAATTAATTACTATTTTTATTTTAATTAATTTAATTTATTTGTACCGAGTACTGAAAATGGATTCCAATAGCAATGATTCTTCTGGTGATGTTCTTACTATCTTTCTTACTTTATTTATTATTATGATAGGCTATGCCATGAGCTTAATAGAAGAAAATAATAGTCGTTAAATATATAATGGCAGGAATATTAAATAATATACATAAAAACAAAAATGGAGTGATACTTTTTAGTGTAATTTGTATTTCAACTATACTAAAATTAAAAACAAATAATGAGTTAAGCTTACTTTATGATTTATTTGCGAACCCGCACTGGCTTTTTCATACCATAGCAATAATCATTTTTTCTATTTGGATATTAAAATACGATGGGGTTGGAGTTTTTCATGAAAAAAAACATTTAGAAAGAGCCAAAGATGCTGTTAAAAAAGCTGTTATAGCTTTTATTATAGCTCTTTGTGCTTACCTTGATATTTCTACAGTTGTGTTTTGGTTTGTTTGGGGAGCTGGATATTATTTATCTAATTGGGTTTAACAACAAAAAGACATAAATTTGTTAATTAAAGAACTATTATATTCTTTTAAAGTTCCTTTCAAAGTGCAGTAAATACAGTGTCCTTTTTTTCCATTTTTCTTTTCCCATTTATCAATACATTTTTTATGAAATACAGAATTACAATTTGAGCATAAATAGTAGTTATCATTTTTTTCTACATCATAGTAACAAATAATACACTCATAGTTTGATAGTTTTTTATAATCCATGGAGTTCATATATTAATACTATAAAAGTATTTTTAATAATATTTTAACGCTATAAACAACTTAAAAATACCCCGGCATAGTATATTGTAAGTGAGCAAATAGCTCAGCAAAAAAATAAAAAAAAATTTGGTCTGGTAGCTCAGCTGGTTAGAGCGTGCGACTGTTAATCGCGAGGTCCTGGGTTCGATCCCCAGCCGGACCGACCTTAAAGTTAAATACCGAATGTAAAAAAAGATGTAAATTTTTCTCGTCTCGCGTAGCTCAGTCGGTAGAGCATCGGTCTTATGAGCCGAGGGTCGTGGGTTCAAGCCCCACCGTGAGAAATCCGTGTGTTCCAACAGCAAACCCCAAAACCAAAAAGACTTTTACTTTTTTTAAAAGGAACACAGCAACACAAAAATATATTTATAATTGAAAGCATACAGCAAATTTTCTATGCCCTATATATGCGCCTGATTTAGGTTCAATTCCTATTGTGACGGTAATTTATTACTGGATGGTTCTAAGGATAAATTCACAAATCGCTTTCAGCATAAAATTATATAAATATATTATCGTGCAATCAGCTTTTGACTACGAAATGTTGATTGAAGTAATTTTGCCTTTGGTGCAAATGATGCTTTACCGGATTTCTATAGGTGAAGAAATTCCGCAAGAAAGTCCTCCCCCGCGAGAGAGTTGAGTTGACTTATAAAGCCCTTGAAAAGGCACCGACATCAACACCATCGCGCGGTTAAAATATTAAAAGCAGTTATGAAGATTTTTCTTGAACTCTGTTGTTTTAATAGTTACTTTGGTTTCATACAGCAAATTTTTATTATAAGAAAAAATAAGAAACCAGCAGCTTAATTAGTTATTAAGTCAAAGTTCTACCGGACATAGCTCAGTTGGTAGAGCGGTCGACTGTAGATCGATTGGTCACTTGTTCGAATCAGGTTGTCCGGAATGATCTCATTAAGGGAGTGAAAATTCCTAATTTATTTTATAAAATTTACACAACCACGTCGCCAACATGCCCGAGTTGGTCTAAGGGGGCAGACTTAAGATCTGCTGTATTCGTACGCGTGGGTTCGAACCCCACTGTTGGCACTTTTTTATACATTTTAAAAAATTTTTGCGTAAAAAAATAAAAAAATTTATACTTTAGTATATTAGTCGCCGCTGTAGCTTAGTGGTAGAGCGTGGCACTTGTAATGTCAAGGTCTCCGGTTCAATCCCGGACTGCGGCTTCTAGATTGGTTTCCAAAATGCTTTGGATGGGCTACAAAAGGTATTTTGATTACCACGCAGTTCAGGCTCATTTCCTGAATCGTAAATACTATTAATTTTTATTTTACAATACCATTTGTTAGCATGACGGTTATCTCTTTCTTTTGAATCAAATATACAATCATCATCATCTATAATATTTTCATACTCTTTAAATTCTTCTACAATTTCTCCTACTGCTATACACTTTTTCTTACACGAAATGTATACTACATCACCTTCTTTAAATCTATCAATATTTGTTACCGGCTTTCGCCCCCAACTTTGATAAAAAGTATCTTTTCCGTTTTTTACCTGAAGCATTCTATCAAAATAGTCATACTTCTTATGACTCCATGAAAGTTGCCAACTGTTCTTTATAATTTTGGTTTCTGCCATTTTGTTTGGTGTTTTAAATATAATATAAAATTTACTTCAATTTATTTTTATTTGATGAATGACTTATTTGATGATTATCCTTTTTTTTTTCAACACATTTTGCTATACAAGATTCATATTTAAACGTTGGACCAAAAACAGACCAGTAATGCACAGCACACGGATTAAGACAAGCACGTCGCATTTCTTTATAGGCTGGCATATTTGCTTTATCTGTAAAATAATGTAAAAAATTCACTTCAATTTATCTCCCTACCCCCGTGGCGCAATGGATAACGCGTTCGACTTCTAATCGAAAGATTGTGGGTTCGATCCCCACCGGGGGTATCCTTAAATTTTAAAAATATAATATAAAGATTCACCTTTATATTATGTAACATATGTTGGCAAACATAGAATATAATTTAGTTCGTAATAATTATGTTGAAATGGTTAATAAACCCGACCTTTTAATTTACAGAAAAAGAGATGACCCTATAGCTCAATTAACAATCAGAAAAGATAGTAATTCATACTCTCTTTCATTTCCATTAAATAATAGCAGGTTTAATTATTCTACCTCATTTGCCGATATTCAAGATTTAAAAACATATATAGAGAATAACTTTTAATTAATATTATAAATGAATAAATGCCTATATCTTATAAGACACGGACAAGCACTTCATAATATTAATTTTATAAAATATGGTTCAAATACTTACTTTGAGAAATTAAATCAAGATTCTCCTTTAACTCAAACCGGTATAGAACAAGCTTTACACTGTGCATCTAATTGGAAACTATTATATCATATAGACGCAGTAGTTACTTCTTCTCTTACTAGAACATTACAAACAACACAATTTATATTTAATAAAGTAAAAAATATACCTATTATTGTTCTTGATGAACTAAAAGAATTTCCACAAGGTCTTCATACACCAAATAAAAGACAACCTGTTTCTACTTTAAAAGAAAACTTCCCTTTCGATTTTAGTAAAATTAAACACGAAAATGACCTTATGTGGAGCCCTGTTTTTGAAGAAAATGAAAAAGAACTTGAAATGAGAGTTCTTCAATCAAAAGAAATTATTAAAAAATTACCATATAATAATATCGCCGTCGTTTCACATTCATCTTTTTTACATTATTTTATAAGCCACGAACTCGAAGATCCTAATTCATATGGCTCTTTACCTCACTGCGAACCTATTCTTTTTCACCTTGAATAAAAAAAACTTTTGGTTTTTGATTTTTCGATTTTTATTTCTTTTTTTCTTTTTCTTTTTTTTTTGATTTTATTTTACTGATCCAGCATACTCTGGAGTTCACGTTTCTTTTCTTGTATCAACATACAGTACTCGTCAATTGTCATACTGTCATCATCAAACCCCCTCATAGCAAACCGAAACACTTCCACTTCCTCAGTTTGTCCTATCCTGTGGCACCTCGCAATCGCCTGATCTTCTACAGCAGGATTCCAGTGAGGACTTGTGAAATACACCTCCTGAAAGTGCTGCATGTTTAGTCCTTCACACGCTGTCTGTATCTGGACAATCAAAACATCATAGATGGGCGATGTGATAGCCTCTTTTCTGTAGTTCTTTGATGAGCGCCCATCTACCTTTCCCACCCTGAGACCAGCTCGAGACAAATCACTCTCAAGCTGATCTATCTCTTTGCGAAAGTGGGAGAATACCAGCTTTTTACGACCATTATCAGCTTTCTCAATTATCTTAGAGACAACCGCATTTGTCTTGCTGGAAGTCGGTATGCGAGTTAAATTGATGTGATTTGGGATGTTACCTGCCATCTTCATCTTCAAAATCGCCTCCTCCAAAAGCGCCGGAAGAATACAAGTCTGCTTTGCCCTCATCATCATAGGCAACGGATGCTGTGACAAGTGGTCTATCACACGCAAAACATTATCCACAGACACGTTGCTGAAGTGAGTATTGGCATGAATCTCTGCTGCCAGAAGCTTCTCTTCTTTTGACTCCCATTCAACTTTGATAACTTCTTCTTTCATCGGCGGCAACTGAATACCAACTTTCTTCTTCGTGCGCCTGAGAACATGCGTCTTAATGATGCGAATTGCCACTTCCTCTGATGACAGCTCAGGATTCATCTTGCTAATTTGCTTCAACTTCAGTCCCAGAATGTTACACAGACTGACCAAATCTCCGTGACTATTCTGGATTGGTGTTCCGGTCACAAGCCACTTAATATCTGCCTTCAGCTGTTTTGCTCCCAGAAACTGACCGGTTTTCTTGTTGCGGAGATGATGAGCCTCGTCACAAATAAGACGATCCCACTTCACTTTCCATAGCTTTGATGTGCCCTTCTTGCGTTGAGCTATCATACCATAGGTCGTGACTACAAGTTGCTTTGTTGCAATCTCCTCTACTGGAAGAGCCTTCGCCTTTACTCCATGGTAAACAAATGGCTCAACTCCCGCAAAATTGCGAATAATGTTGATCCACTGCTCCATTAGGGCAGGCGGCAGAACAATCAGCGTTCTCTTCTCAGGATTTACTGCGTTAAGTCCCATCATCAGGATGGTCTTTCCCAGACCCATCTCGTCTGCTATGATTGCACCACGCACTCCGTTGGAAGGAGTATCAGTAATCTCGTGCTCC
>CESF01312461.1_pt1 | contig 11411 bp, 9 predicted proteins | sample 356331 | NCBI WGS metagenome assembly CESF01 (sample SAMEA2621779, study PRJEB7988) | marine metagenome | biome: marine biome (ENVO:00000447); feature: surface water layer (ENVO:00002042); material: "saline water (ENVO:00002010), including plankton (ENVO:xxxxxxxx)" | depth 5 m
ATATTGTTGAACCTTATTGGCATCCTGTTAGAACAGAACAAGTTATTGGAAGAGCAAGAAGAATTTGTTCGCATCAAGAACTTCCTATTGAAAAAAGAAATATTAAAGTTTTTATGTACTTAATGAAATTTAGTCAAAAACAATTAATTCCTGCCTCTGCTGGTGGTACTGCTTCAAAAGAATTATTAGAAAAAGATGTCAGTAAAAAAGATAAGAAAACTGTCTTTTCCTCCGATCAAGCTCTTTTTGAAATTTCAAATATGAAAAAAGAAATCGGTAATCAACTACTATTAGCTATTAGAGAATCATCTATTGATTGCGCTCTTCATATTAAACCTAATGACCCTAATCCACCAAGATGTATGACCTTTGGTTCTCGTGATAGTAGTTCATTTACATATGAACCTGAAATGACCGTTGAAGCAAATGCTGATGTTGAAAGTAAAAGAAATTTAAAGAAAGTATCATGGAAAGGAATTAAAGTAACTGTTGTTTGGTATGGAAAGAAAAAACAATTTGTTTTCAAACCAGACAGAAAAGGGGCTAAAACTGGCGAACTATATGATATGCAAAGTTATATTAGAGCCAAAAAACAAGGAGGAAATCCTATTTTAATGGGACATATAAGAATCGATGAAAGAACTGGTAAGCCCGGAGTATTCCCATTAAATTAATATTACTTAGTGCCTTTTTTTCAGTAGAGTATAAATAAAAACACATTCAAAAATTTAAGATATAATTACTCAATTCAGTACAAATAAAATTAAATCATGTAAAATATTAAATAGATCATTTTTAAAAAGATCTATTTAATTGCTCCGAGTACTGTTTTGGCATATCAATACCAAGATTTATTTATTCTTTTTTATAACCCATACCTAAAATAACTTCTTACTTTGCAGAGGAATAATTTTCCTCCAACTTATTTAACTTTTTAATAATTACCATTTGATTATCTAATATTTGCTGTAATAAATTATTATCATAATTATTTTCATTACTCTTTTTTTTTAATTTATTAAATAAACTATCTAATGAATTTGCTTTTTTTTCTTCAATACTAAATGTTACTCTTCTTTTATTTTTGAGATCAGTTTCTTTTAAATCTATTGGATTTATTAAAGCCGTGCTATTTTTTTCTATCTTTAAATTTTCTGGTTTTTGTTTGGATTGACTACTCGAAATCCAAACATCTCCTTCTTTTCTATTATACTGATTCATAATATTTTTTAACTCTGCCTCTCTTTGTTTTAATGTTTCATCAACATCTCTTATAACTTCATCTTTTATTGGATCACTAAAATCAATCTCCGCAGGTTTCTTTGTTTGCATCATTTTTGAAAAGTTTTTTTCATGTTGTTTTAATTTATTTTCAAAACTATTTGTATTTACTTCATTATTTTTTCTTGGAATAAGAGGAGGTTTAGATATGTATGAATTAAGCTTTTGAGTAACGGCTTTTAATATCATTTTATTTATATCAACTAAGGATTTATTTTCATTTCGTCTATGATAATTATTTGTTAAATTATTTACATCACTAACTATGTTTTGCTTAAGTGAATTAAAATTAGGATGAGAAGATAAAAGTTGTAATAATAACTCTTTGTTTTGAGTTGAATTAACAGACATAATATATAATTAATTATAATAAATTATTTATATTTTAATATGGTTAAAATATTGTTTTCTCAAAGCTTTCATATTTTTATCTGGAATTTTATTTTGTACTAATTCTTCCCAAATTTTTCCATTTAATAATTGAACAATTATATATAAACAATACATACCACACTCGCTATTACTATATTGATGTCTTGTTTTATTATAAATATATTTATACTTATCACCTATTTTTGTTGATTGTTCTTCTACAGTTTTAATAAATTTTCTTACTCGCTTTGGTGGTTTATCAGCATAAGAATCAAAGAAATAAATTTCTTTTTTTGGTGCATGAATAAAAACACATATCCAGTGTTCACCATCTCCTGTATGAGGGTCTGTGTTAAAAACAATTCCAATTAATCGTTTGCCTTTTTTTATTGTATTTGTTAAAGAAAATTTACATAGATCTTCCCAAACACATTCATTAAAAAGTAATTTTTCATCATAATCAACAGGAGAAGGACCTAAAAATAAAAATTTAGGTTCCTTTTTTTCCCACTGTTTCATTACTTTAATAATGTCTACTGAACTCAACCACTCATCACTTTTTTTTAACCATTTTCTAGGAACAACTGGAGCAAAATTCTCCAAAATTAAATTAGGATCTAAATCATGTTTTAAACACTGCTGTTTTAACCAACACATTTCATTAGAACAATATGCCGAGTTTAATTCCTTTAAATGTTCCCAAATTTCTCTTGGTTTATTTGAATATATAATAGCATCCGGATGTCTTAAATTCCAAGCTTCTTTTATTTTATAAAGTGCTTCACTCGTATAACAAGTATATTTTTTTCCTTTGGAATTACTTACCGGCGAACATTTTAATTTTTTAAATGTCTTTGCTTTTAATTTTTTTTTATTTTTTCTTTTTTTTTTTGTTTGATGATTTCTATGTAAATTACTTTTTCTTGACATACTCTTAATAATAGATTAGAAAATATCATACTCCTTTTCTTTTTAGATTAGGATCCTTTAAATTAAATATCTTACTAGCTGGCATTATAATTTTCTCTGGTGGTATATTAGATTTAATATTCATCTGTGATGTAATTTTCATTTTTTTTGGTTTTTTTTCTTTAAAAATAATTTCATTTGTTTTTGTTAAATCGATATTTTTAAATTTAGATTTTGATTTTTTAATTAAATCATATTCTTTTTGTATCATATCTTTTTTATCTATAAATTTAAAATGTTCAATACATATTCTTGCATATTCATTAAATGTTTGTGTAACTTTAATATCAACTTCTTTATTTTTTAATATGTCTTTTGTAATTTTTAATATTCTAGCGTTATAAAAATTCAAATCTTCTTTTAATAGTGCTAACTCTTTTAAATATGGTTTTTTCATTTTTTTCATTTGATTTGGATTTGTTAAATAAATTAAATCAATTGTATTAATAGATATATCCATTAATATAATTAAATATAAATTCACTCTTCAGTAGAACGAGTTTGAACCCTTGTATTGTTGTAAAATAAGTTTTTACCAACATTAAGTGTATTTGGATTAAAATGATTAAACTTTTCCTTTCTATTAATCAATTTATGAGTCATAGGAACATCGCCATTATTTGCCGTTAAATAGTAATTACAATACATATCACTAGTGCTATCAGGTATAAATTTTGATTGCGCGGCTTTTTGTATAGGAAAAATAATATTTTTTAACTTTGACTCAACATCTACATTTTCTTGGTAACCATTAAAAGGTAAGGATGAACTACCAGCAAAATGTGTTAAATTATTATATACAGGAAGAAGATCGACAGAAACATTAGGTGGTTTTCTACAGTCTAACATAGGCATATGAACCTGTCTTGTTTGAACAGGTCTATTTCCAAAAAACATTTGCATATGCTGATTAGGCTTATTTCTATCAGCCATTCTATTACTTAACTCAGTAGTTCTATTTTGATTACAATAATATCTACCATCTACTACACCTTTCATTTATACTATATATATATAAAATATATTTTAAATACATAAAGACTATCATCTAAATAATATATCATGTGTGGAATATTTTCTATTATTAGCAAAAACAAAACAGTAAAAATAGACGAAATAATTAAGTGCTTTGAGAAAGGAATTGGAAGAGGTCCGGAAGAAAGCCATCTAAAAAATGTGAATGATAGACTTCTTTTTGGGTTTCATAGATTGGCAATTAATGGATTTAATGACCCTGAGTCTATGCAGCCTTTAATGTTTAATGACTGTATTTTAATCTGTAACGGAGAAATTTATAACTGGAAATATCTTTATAAGATTATGAAAATCGAAAAAAATACAAACTCTGATTGTGAAGTTATTATTCATTCTTATAAAAAATATGGAATGCTCCAAACTCTTCAGCTTCTTGATGGTGTTTTTGCTTTTATTCTTTTTGACAAAGCAAATAATAAGATTTTTGTAGCAAGAGATACTTATGGTGTAAGACCTTTATTTTGGTGTGAAGATGTAGATAGATATCTTTTTGCTTCTGAGATGAAAAGTTTAATTGATTTACCAAAACGACAAAAACCACTAAGTCAATTTACTCCTGGTTCTTGTATAAGAATCGATTTGTCTACAAATAAAACAAATGTTATTACATTCTCTGCTGCAAATAGTTTTAATAACACAACAATTAAAACTCAAGAAGATGCTTTGACTTTAATTAGAAGTTCGCTTATTGATGCCGTTAGAAAACGTGTTGATAATACTGATAGAAAAGTAGCTTGTCTTCTTTCAGGAGGATTAGATAGTTCGCTTATTTCTGCATTAGTAAAAAAAATGTTAGGTAATAATACAAACCTTCATACTTTTAGTATTGGAATGAGTGAATCTGAGGATTTAAAATATGCTCAAAAAGTAGCAACCTTTATTGGTTCTATTCATCATACAATTAGACTTACAGAACAACAATTTTTAGATGCTATCGATGAGGTTATTTACACAATTGAAAGTTATGATACTACTACAGTAAGGGCAAGTGTTGGAAATTGGCTTGTGTCTAAATTTATAAGTGAGCACAGCGAAGCTAAAGTAATTTTCAACGGAGATGGAAGTGATGAAGTTTGTGGTGGTTATATGTATTTTCATGCAGCCCCAGATTCTCTTGAATTTGACAAAGAATGTAGAAGACTTCTTAATGATATTCATTTCTTCGATGTCCTTAGGTCAGATCGCTCTATTTCAAGTCACGGTCTTGAAGCAAGAACTCCATTTTTAGATAGATGCTTTGTGCAAAATTATCTTTCTATTCCTCATAATATTAGATATCATCCAGGTAAAAAGCAGTGTGAAAAATATTTATTAAGAAAAGCTTTTGAAGAAATGAATATTCTTCCTAGAGAAGTTCTTTTTAGAACTAAAGAAGCTTTCTCAGATGGTGTAAGTAAACAATCTCGTTCTTGGTATGAAATAGTTCAAGAACATATTGTAAAAACCAAAGGTGAAAGATATTCTTGTCTTCCTGCTAATGAAGCAGAAAAACTATATTATAAAGATGTTTTTGACAAACACTTTCCAAATCACGGACACGTTATTCCTTACTTTTGGATGCCTAAATTTGTAGAAGCTAAAGATGCAAGCGCCAGAACACTTAAATTATATACTGATAAAATGAAAAATTAACTAAAACAACACCACCATTTACTTTTTTTCTTACTTAATTTATTCCATTCTTTTATTGTATAATTATTACTCATAGATAAATTACATCTAGCACAAATAGGTTTTAAATTTTTTACATCTAATTTTCCTCCTTTACTTTCTGGAACATCATGACCTACGTGATAATCAAAAACATTTATTTCATTTTCACACCAAGAAACATAACATTTATGAGAATAAACTTCACCAAAGGATTGAACCCACGTTTGTTCTCTTATAGCTTTTGGTATATTTACTTTCTTATATTTTTTTTTAAATTTGTTTGCCTGCTTGTTTGTAGGTATTTTTCTTTTAATTTTTCTTCTACCTGACATTATGATTAGTATATATAATAAAATATCTTTAATATATATGCGTAAATATAAAGCAATTGTATTTGATTTAGATGATACATTAGGTCATTTTGAGGAAATAGCAATATTTTTGACAGGATTAAAAAAGGGATTAGGAAATGACATAGTTGATGATAATTTTTCATATAAGGTGTTTGATCTTTTTCCAAATTTTATAAGACCCGGAATTATTAATTTACTTAAATACATTAAAAAGAAAAAACAAAGTGATTCAACTATTAAAGTTATTATTTATACCAATAATATGGGACCTCACAGTTGGCCGGTTTTTATAAAAAAATATTTAGAAAAAAAGATTGGTGGAAAGATTTTTGATTTAGTTATAAGTGGTTACAAACCTGAAAACAAAAATAATTGCAGAACTTCTCATTACAAAACAACTTCAGACTTATATAAGTGCTCTGTGATAAATAAAGAAAGTTCTATTCTTTTTGTTGATGATCAATATCACGAAGGAATGGATAAACATAACGTTAAATATATTCACATTCATCCATACAATTATGGTATTAAATTTAAACATGTTGTTGAAAAATTTTTTAAATCTTCATTAATTGAAAAAATTCCAGAAAGAGAAAGAGAAACATTTAAATATTATATTCTTAATTATTTAAGTGCAGGTGAAATTGGTTACAAATATAAAGTAACAAAAACCAAAATATCAAAAAAAGATTTAAATGAAAAAAATAGATTAAAAAGAAATATCAAAACATTTTTAAAAGACAATAAAACTAGAAAAAAGAAAAATAAAAGAAAGGTTAGAACTAGAAGGCGCTAAACAAATTTTCTATATTTGGCATTTGTTTTAAAAATTGTACCAAAGATGATGACAAAAATAACATCATGCCAGCTTTAAATATTACCTCTCTATGAAAATCTGTAAAACGTGTTTTACTCCAAGGATTAAAATAATAAATTATAAAAATCGATATTAATATTTTAAAAACACTATCTATCTCTTCCAGATAACTTGGAGCAGCTTTCCATACTCCAAAAATACTTATTAAATAAATTCCCCAAAATAATAAAGTTAAAGCTTTATATATATTTTTTATCCACTCCATATAAAATATATATATATTTTAAAGATGAAAAATATTGGATATTGGTCATATGAAAAATGTGAATTAAAACCAATTAATAGTACAAATAATAATGTTGGTAATAATCTTTTACTAAGAAATGAAGAAGATAAATTTTGCAATAACTTAATTAATTTAACTTATTTAAATGAACCTACTGTTCTAAATAATATTCTTTTTAGATATTCGAATGATGAAATATATACATTTAATGGTGATATTTTAATAGCGGTTAATCCTTTTAAAAAAATTCCTATTTACTCAAATAAGATTATTAAAGATTATGTTAATAATGATTTTGATTTTTTACAACCTCACCCTTACTATATTTCCAAAAAAGCTGTAAAACAATTGTCATTTAATAGTAAAGATCAATCTATTTTAGTTAGTGGAGAATCTGGTGCCGGCAAAACACAAACCACTAAATTTATATTAAATTATATTTCAAATATTTCTAATGATAATAATGAATTATCTAATAAAATACTTTCTTCAAATCCAATATTAGAAGCTTTTGGTAATGCAAAAACAATTAGAAATGATAATTCTAGTAGATTTGGAAAGTTTATTAGGGTTCTTTTTGACAAAAATAAAAACTTGATAGGAGCAAATATTGATACTTATTTACTAGAAAAAATAAGAGTTACACATGTTGAATCACTTGAAAGAAATTTTCATATATTTTATCTTATTCTTAAAGGTTTAACAACAGAGGAAAAAAAAAATTTATTATTAACAAAGATTAGTGATTACAATTACTTAAATGATGCAAATACCGAAAGAAATGATAATGTATCTGATGCTGTAGAAATGGATAATTTGCTTATTTCGTTTAAACAATTAAACTTTAATGATGAGTGTGTTAATAATATTTTTAAAGTTATTTCTGCTATTTTAAATCTTGGAAATGTACAAACAAATATTGATATTTTTAAAAATGTTTTCTTTAATAATTTTTGTTTTTTACTTGATATACCTATACAAATTGCAACCGATTTTTTTTGTAATAAATATATAAAAATTGGTAACGAAACTATAAAAAAAGAAATAGGAGAAGAAGAATTTATAATATTAAAAGATACGTTTGTTCAGATACTATATTCGCTTATTTTTGATTTTATAGTACTAAAAATAAATAATGTTTTATCAAATAAAGGTTCTAATTTTATAGGCATACTTGATATATTTGGGTTTGAAGTTTTTAAAAATAATGGATTTGAACAGCTTTGCATTAATTACACTAACGAAAAATTACAGAATTTATTTAATAAATTTATTTTTGAGGTAGAGCAAAAAGAATATGAAAAAGAAGAAATAGATTGGAAACTTATTGAATATCCTAACAATAGTGATGTTATTTTCTTGTTTGAGCAAAAAAGTATTGGATTTTTTCCACTTTTAGTAGAGCAGTGTATACTAAAACAGGGTAGTGATAAAATGTTTTATAATTCTTTAATTAAAAATATTGACAACAATAATTTTGAAATTAGCAATAAAAATATGATGAAAAATTCATTTAAAATAAAACATTATGCTGATGATGTAACATATACTTGTAAAGATTTTATTTATAAAAACAGAAATCAAATTGACCCAAGAATAAAGTTATTAATAAATAATGGATTTGATTTTTTAAAGAATTTAAATTTAAAAAAAATTAACTTAAATAGTACAAATTTAAAAAAAAATAATATTATTTATCAGTTTAGAAATGGATTAAATAATTTATTAAATAATATATCCGTTACTAAACAACATTATATTAGATGTATTAAACCAAATGATATGAATATTAAAAATAATTTTAATAACAAAAGAGTAGTTGAACAATTAAAATATTGTGGTATTATGGAAGCAATTAAAATATCGAAGGCTGGTTATCCTGTTAGAATAAAAATTAATGATTTTTTTTATAAATTTCATGCCTGCTTTATTTCTTGTAATTTAACTTTAAAATTAAATAATATAAATAACCTGCTTTTCTCTTTTGTTAAAAATGATAATGATTTTCAAATTGGAAAAACAAAGGTATTTATGAAAAACTATCTTTTTAATAGTCTTGTTTTTACAAATAAAAATATATTAAACAAGCAATGTACAAATATTCAAAAAATATGGCGTTGTTTTTATATTTCAAAAAACTATAAATTATTATTAAAACAAATTATAAACATTCAAAAAAAATGGAGAATTAAGCTTCTAATTAAAAATATTTCATCCAAAGTAATTACTTCATTTATGAAAATGTCAATTCATAAAAAAAGATTTATACAATTAAAATTATTTTGTACTAAAATACAAGGTTTTTTTAGAGTTATTTTAAGCAAAAATATTTTGATAAATATTAAAAATGCTATTTTAATTCAATCTAATTGGAGAAGTTTTTGTTGTAGAAAATCATATATAAAAAATATTTTTATACATAGAAAAGTTATTAAAATACAAAAGCAGTGGAATGCTTATAAAAATAGAAAAAAAATATTTGAGTCATTAAGACAAATAAAAGAAAACAATAAAGCTTCAAAGAAAGTAGAAATTTTAAGTAAAGAAATGAAAGAAAAAGAAGATTTTATTAAAAAATTAATAGAAGAAAATGATAAATTAAAACAAAAAGAAAGTAATGTTGTTTTAGAAGAGAATATTGTTATTGAAGATTATGCACTGACAAAAATGGAAGAAGAATTAAAAGAAAAAACTAAAAAAATAAAAGAATTAGAAAAAGAAAAAACAAGAAATAAAATAACAAAAGAAACTCACAAAGAAATAGCAGATAAAATGGAAAAGCTATATGTAAAATTATATTTAGCGCAGAGAGAATTAGCCCATGAAAAAGAAAAACAAAAATGTTCAATTATGTAATTAACAATTAAAATGTAATTACATAATATATATAATGTCAGTTAATAGAACACCCTCACCAAAATCTGGTAGTAGTATTTCTTCTCTACTTACACCAACTACTCCAAATAGCAAAACAGAAACACAAGCAACAGAATCTCCTGCTGCTTCATCATATAATAGAACACCTTTAGCTCAAAATAGACCTGAGTGGAATCAAGTTCCTTTTTCTCCAGAAAGTAGAAGAATTTTAAATTTACCTAGCGATAGTGATAGTGATAGTAGGCCGATTGCAAGCGATAGTGCTGCTGATAATTCTAGTCCTCTTTTTGAAGTACCTGATTCACCATCAGATTATACAGAACAAGAAACTTTTATAGAACAAGAACAAAGATATATTAGAGAAATTGTAAGAGAAGAAATAAACATTCCTTCATGTATTCAAAATCACAATCAGTGTCTTTTTTTAGGTTATAGTCTTGACCCTGAATATAGATTAGGCATACCTTATACAGGATATTCTACAAAATGTAGTAAAAATATTCCAACAAATAAAAGCATTAAGCATTTATATCAAGTTCAAGGAAGTAAAGGCCAAAAACTTCGTTCTTGGTCTCCAAGTTTAATATTTTTTAATAATATCATAAGACATTATCATGATAATGAAGGAAATAAATATGGTGCAAATTTACATTCAAATTTATTAAAAGGAGGGTTCTTTTCAAAATTATATGAAGCATCACATTTAATATGTCCAAACTGCTATGTTAGTATAATGCAAGAAATCTTAGGAACTGTTGAAATACAAGAGTACAAAGAAATACAGAATGACCCCTTGTCTAATTTAAGATTTGATAATCAAAATTTTATGTTAAATGAAAGAGAGAGAAAAAGTTTATTTTTTCAAATTTTTACAAAATATAAAAAAGAAACCGTCATAAATATTGCTGTGTTATGGGATACACTAAATGCTATCGATAATGAAGATAATGCGGATACTATAATAGCAAAAACAAATATGAAAACTTTAATTATTAATACTTTAAAACATAAACGGTATTCAAATTTGTATTTAAAGTATTTTAAAGAAAAAAGAAAAGAAATATTATTATCATTAAAAAACAAAAAAGTAAGTAGAGAAAATTTGTTTTTTCATAGTATTGGACCAAGTATGACATATCAATTAAATCAATTTCAACCTCCACCATATTCAAAAATTACTATATTTTATCGTTTGAAATCATACTATTTAAAAGATTATTTAAACAATTACGAAGTTATCAATCAAGACTCTGAAAACACAGAAGAACAAAAAGACAAATCAAAAAGTGATTATGAAAAACAGAAAAGAGAATTTCAAACAATAAATATCCATCAACAAGATCAATTAGCAAATTATAATATTAATTTTCCTAATTCTTCCTTCTCTTATGTATATGATTTTGAGGATGATTATTTATATTTAAAATATTTAAAACTTGATTTAATTGATAAAAAAGTTATATCTTCTCAACAATTAGATCTAGAAAATCAGTTCTGGAATGAATTTATTAATGAATTTATTGGACAAATGTCACCAAAACCAAGCGACGAATTAAAAACTTTTACAAAAGAAAATTTTAGAGAAGTAATAAAATTATTAAATGGAACAAAAGAAATAGAAAATTTGGCTAAGAGATCAATTGCTGGTAAGCGTAGTCGCAGCATTACAGATACGCCACAGATTTCTGCAGCAGCAGCAGCAGCCGCGTCAAATAATAACCCACCATCATTTGCATTACCACTTTCACCTCACAGACGAAGCCCACCA
>CESF01125784.1_pt1 | contig 11388 bp, 8 predicted proteins | sample 356331 | NCBI WGS metagenome assembly CESF01 (sample SAMEA2621779, study PRJEB7988) | marine metagenome | biome: marine biome (ENVO:00000447); feature: surface water layer (ENVO:00002042); material: "saline water (ENVO:00002010), including plankton (ENVO:xxxxxxxx)" | depth 5 m
GAAATTATGTTTTTTTTAATTAATTCTTCAGATAATAATTTTATTGGGTCTCTATTTCTCCATTTTCTTAAATCCTGAGATCTTTTAACCCCAACATCTTCATCCTCTCTATGCCCTACATGTCCTTTCCATCTATAAGTTATTGCCTCAATAAAAAGAGGTTTATGACTGTCTCTAACGGTTTTAAACTTATTAGACATAAAGTTATAAAGGTCAGTAATATTGTTACCGTCTATAACTTTAGATTCTATGTTATGGGCTTTAGCAAATCTAGAAGTATAAAGCTCAGGTTGTCTCTGATCAATTCTTAAATGACTTGAAAACAAATTATTTTCACATATAAAAACCGTTGGAAGATTCATTACTGATGCTAAATTTAGTGACTCATGTAAAACCCCTTCTTCACAAGCGCCATCTCCAAAATAACTAATTGAGAGGTTCTTAGATTCTTTTAATGATATTGATAGTCCAGCGCCGGTAGCCATAGGTATGGTTGCTCCAACTATAGGAACTGAACCATAAAAACCATTACTCTTATCAATAATATGCATTGACCCTCCCATTCCCTTTGAACAACCATCTACTCTTCCGAGAACCTCTGCAAAAAGAGAGAAAGTATCATCATTTAGAGCTAAAAAGTGAGCATGTGATCTATGAGCGCCAAAGGCTTTGTCGTCTTTTATCATTGAAAGTGCAGCAGCTACAGCTATTGCCTCTTGCCCAATTGCAAGGTGACATGGACATTTTATTGTGCCATTTTCAATATTTTCAGATATTCTTTCCTCAGCCTTTCTAATCAAAATCATTTTGAATAGCATTTTAAGAAGAATATCCTTTTTTAAATCTGAGATATTTACATCTGTAAAGTGAGTAAAACTTTCAATATTATTAAGATCTTTGAACTTATTCATAGAAGTTTTTAATTTTGTTACATACGTATTTAACTTCTTGATTACTTAAAGAGGTGTTCATTGGCAACATCAAGCACTTTTTATACATTTCTTCGGTATACGGCAAACCTGAACCCTTAAAACCTAGAGCAACTATAGAATGAACTGGTTGCCCATTCCACTGAATAATTGTTCCTATACCATTTTCACTTAAATATTTTTTTAGCAAATCTCTTCTCTCAGCTTCGATTTCATAATTTTGAAAAACATCAAAATAGTTTTGATCTGAATCTGGACCTGGAGGAAGATGGATTTCTTTCAAATTACCAAGCTCTTTTTGATAAATGCCTGCTATTTCTCTTCTTCTTTTAACTTCCTCATCATAATATGATAACTTATAGTTTAAAATAGCTGCTTGAAGATTATCCAGACGAGAGTTAAATCCCCACTCTACAAAAATTCCATTTTCATCTCTTCCATGATCTCTTAGAATGTTTACTTTTTTAAACATTTCTTTATCATTTGTTACAAATGCTCCCCCATCTCCTAGAGATCCTAAATTTTTTGCTGGATAAAAACTTATTGTTGCTCCTTTATCAAAAGTTCCAATCCCTGAACCTTTAAATTTTGCTCCTAGACCTTGAGCAGCATCTTCAATAATAATTAAATTATTATCATTTGCAATTTTTATTAGAGATTCCATATCACAGCATCTTCCATTTAATTGGGTGGGTAAAATTGCTTTAGTTTTGTTTGAAATTAAAGATTGTACAGATTGAGGATCAATCATATGATCATCTCTACAATCAGCTGGAATAGGAATAGCTCCTACAAACTTTATAGCGTTAGCTGTCGCAATATATGTATGAGAAGCAAAAATAACCTCATCTCCTCTTCCAATTCCGGCAGCTAATAAAGCTAACCATATAGCATCAGTTCCGTTGGCAACACCAACTGCATATTTTACTCCAATATACTCTGCTAAATTTTTTTCAAATTCTTCAAGATCCTTCTGAAGAATAAAAGCTCCTCTGTTTCCAACATCTTTAATTATTTCCAATAATTTATCTTCTCTTGACTTAAAAATATGCTGATAGTTGAAAAAAGGGACTCTCATTGTTTTATTTTTTTGGAAGACATAAATAATTCCAGTATCCATCTCCATAATCGCCATCAATAATTTCTACATTGAAATATTTTAATAATTTATTTTTGAAAAATTCAGGATCTCCATCAGCAGAGTTGATATATTTTGGATAGAATTCACAAATCATTTTTAAATTAGGATTTTTCTCAATTATTCTTTCTAATCCAATCATTGCCCAAGGTTCTGCTCCATCTATATCCATTTTAATAAAGTCAACTTTATTTACACCTATACTGTCTAAAAAATCAGATAAATTAACCCCATTACACCATTGAACATTTTCAAGTTGAAGTGAATTTTTAGGCATCCTAACAATTTCATTTTTTTCCCAAGCTGCAAGATTATAGGGATGTAAATTAACTGCATTATTTAGAAACTTATTCTCACACAAGTATTTAAAATTTTCTTTTGTTGGCTCAAAAGAATATACAGCTCCTTCGCTACCGACAATTTTACTACATAAAATAGACATAACACCAATATTAGCTCCTATATCTAAAACATTATCTCCAGTTTTTAAATGTTGCTTTATTATTGAACAAGTGTCCGGTTCATATTCATTGGACATTGAATATGAAATTAGATTTTTTAAAACAAAAGTTTTATCATTTGGATCTATTGTGATCTTGTATCCATTGATATCATGATAAAAAACTTTACTCCCCACTGATATTTTCCAAATGGCTTCATAAACTCTCCAAAGAATAGGGTATTTTCTACCAAGTCCAAGACCACTGAATGGTGATATTATTTTTTTAAATAATAAATTGAGATTTTTATACATTGATTTAAATAACTATTGGCATTAATTATTATAACAAAAATAAAACTTTAAATTATATTATTTCATGATAAACTTAATAGAAAACAAATATAAAAACATTGTTAGAGATGGAATTATTAATGAATAGATAATTGTTAACAGGGTTATAGTGTTTATTGATGAAAGGTAAAAAATGACAAGCACATTAGATAACAAATTAACCAATGTTAATCTTAAAGTATTATTTTTTGATAAGTGTGGAATTTGCAAAAAATTGTTTACTAGCAATATTAAATTTATACTAAAAAAAATGATAAATATTTTTAAATCAGAATAAAAGGGGTCCCCTAAATTATCAATAATAAAATCATAAAAAATTATTGCAAATACGAAAAAAATTACAAATACGAATATACCTAGTATCAGATCCTTCCTAATGTTTGACTTAAGGTTTTTAGATTGTTTCAATATAAAATCTGGAAGTGAATAGAATACAATATAAGAGATAATAGTAGATGGAATTGAAGCCAGTAAAAAATTAAAGCTATAAATTCCTAAAACTTTAATATCTAATTGATTTACAATGTATATGCTTATAATTATATGTGTTACCCCTGATGTTAAAACAAAAAAGTAAAACCCTATTGCTTTTTTAAATATCTTAAAAAGATTTGGATAATTCACCTCCTTAAAATAATTAGATTTAAAAAATCCTATTCTATTATATCCAAAACTTAAACTAGTTATTAAGTATATAAAGGATGAAATAATAAAAGCTATAAAAAAGTCATTTAAAATATAGTAAATTAATATTAAGGAAGAGATTCTTAAAAATGTTCGAGTAAGAATAAATATTGAATGATTTTTAAGCTTATTCTTAATCCTGTTAAAAAGAATATAATATTCAGAGTAAAAATCAGTGAATAATACAATTAGGAATATAAAAACATAGCTACTAAAGTTTTCAGAACCGAAAAATATGGTAGCAAAAGAATTTGAAAAAAGAAGTACTATAAATAATAAAATTATATATAATAAGAATGATACATTTTTAAAAGTATGAACTTCATCAACTAGCTTACCTTTATTGATTGAAGAAACCAATAATGGGAGTGATAGGCCAAATAAAAGAATATTTGCAGAATAAGACGATATTAGATTTATTTGGCTATATAAGCCATAAAAAGTTTCATTTATAGATCTAATAAAATAGAAATGAAAAATTAGCATAATTATCTTCTCTAATGTCAGATATGAAAAGTATTCTATCTTAGATCTAGATAAGTTCACATACGAAATAATTTTTCTTAGCATGAATTTGACTTTTCTTTTTCAAGATTTAGAACTGAAACGATTTTTTCAATCATAATATTCTTTTTTTAAAAATTAATATTTTAGCATATTTCTGAGCAGTTGATGAATGTATTTTAGACTCTTTAATTTTAAGTAATTTAAAGCCAAATTCCTTAAATATTTTTATGTAATTTTTAGAGTAAATATATTTTTCAGCATCCCATTTAGGATCATCAGAATGGAAGTCATCAATTACAACATAATTTAAATAACAAGAGAAATTTTTTAGAAATACTTTTATATCTTTCTCTGATAGCATATAAAACACTCTGTCAAATATTGATAAATCAAAAGAGTCTAAAGCATTAATTTTTAGATATTTTTCAATCTTTATTTTATTTATGAAAGAGGTAAATTGAAGTCTTTTATCGTTATTATTATAACTAATAGACTTTATTGCTTTCTTGCTGATATCATAACCAAAAAAAAATATGTTTTTTTTATGGCTAATAATGGACAAAAAATTTGGACCACTAGCACATCCGAATTCAAAAACAGAATTAAGGTGATATTGGTCCAGTAATTCATTATAGTACAACCTTCTCAAATTAATGCTGTCATTTTTATAACTTTTCCAAACTTCAGGCTGAAGGAAGTGTCTATACCTCCAAAATATAGGTGTTTTAGATATATACTTTCTTATCAGTTTATATAATTTATTTCGCATGTATAGTAACACTTTTCTCTATGTGACTTAAATATTTTTTAAAAACAGTTTTTTGATCAAAAAACTCTTGATAATATTCTTCAATTTTAAGTTTATTATTTTGACCTTTTCTGATTTTTTTATAAAGTACCGATAAACTTCTAATAAATGAATCTTCATCAAATGCATTATAATTAGCTCCAAAATTATTTTGTTCTATTAAGTTACCCACAACTCCTCCTTTGAGGGTGCTAAGAAGATATAGACCTTCAGACATATACTCTATTATTTTTCCAGGTATAGCTTCTATAAACATTTTTTTTGGCAAATAAGGACATAATCCAATATGACTAATAGACAATAAGGCCTTTATTTGCTCCCCATTCATATAACCAGGAAAAATTATATTCTTATTCCCATTGGAGAGCTTAATAAGTTTTTCTTTATTATGTCCTGAACCACATATAATTAATTTCAATTTCATATCATATATCTTATTGAATCCTTTGATTACAGTCTCCAAATCAAATTGATATCCAAGTGTTCCAAAAAAACATATATTAATATCATCAGAATTATATTTTATGGATTTTTCTTTCCAAAAATTAATTGATTTATTCAACTGATGTTCAGATAACTCTAATTTATTATAGGTATGAGGAAATTGAGCGTCAAAGTCATTTTTTTTTCTTTTAATCTTATCTAATGCGATTTGTAAAAAATTCTCTGTTATTCCTATTATACCATCCGCACTATTGAACATCTTATTTGTAATGTAGAATAATGGAGCTAATAGAGGTCTTGAGAAAAAAGATAATTTTTTTGGGAATAAATCCTGGAAAGCTTCAGGCCATAGGTCTCTATAATCAATAAGAACAGGGATGTTATTAGCCTTTCCAAACCTTATTGATTCCTCACAAAGGCCTAGAGTTGGAAAAGAACATATAATTATGTCAGGTTTATTTTTTTCATTATTTATTTTTCGAGAGAATTTTTTCTTAATAATATAATGATCACGAATTCTAGAAATTGAAACATTATTTTTATAACCACATCCCTTAATTAACTTAACAGTCAAGTTAGGGTTTGGAGAGTAATCTCTTTCCTCTTGAAACTCAAATTCTTTTGTAAAATGATTAAATAGTGATGTCCACCAAACAACTTCATTAGATGAATTAGTGGAAATATAATTTGCAAGCAATCCATGCCTATGAATCCTTAAATCATTTTTATTATTTATTATTGGCTCCCCAATTGTTACAATCCACACTTTCATTAGTTATTATATATTGAGTCAATTAAATTTTCCATTTTTTTTGATTGGGTTTTGTATGAGTAAGCAAAGGAGTCTTCTAAATTTATCTTTTCATTACTAAGCTTTTGAACTGATTTAAAAAAATCAATTATTTGCTCTTCATTTAACAATATTTTCCCTCTACTTAATTTATGCATAATTTTTTTATGAGCTGTTTTGTTAGCTCCACCAATACATATTATTGGTTTATTCGCCCCTATATACTCATAAAACTTGAGAAGAACCCATCCATCATCATCCTTTAAATCAAAAAATAGTAAATAATCATACAGTTTTTGGAGTTTTTGAGATTCAGCTCGAGAAAGCTTTCCGATTTGCTTAACATTGTTTTCTAATTTATTCTGTTTAATTAAAAGATCTAGTTCATATGAGTGTCTTCCTATAAAGTGTATCTCAATATTATCCATGTCTATATTCTTAAGAGAATTAAAAAACATAGATACATCTTGAGAGCTGAAATAAATAGCTCCTACATAGAGAATATAAATCTTTTGTTTTTTTAATAGAGGTAAATTTGAATTAGTTTTTAAGTTATATGACTCTGACGGAATAGTATATCCATTGGGAATAACATCTATCTTTCTAGATAAAAGCTCACCTTGTTTGATTGCCCAGGGATCAGATACAGTTACAACTCTATCAGCAAGTTGTAAGATTTTTTTCTCGTATTTTTTTTCAAAAAATAATCTTAATGAATTAAATGAATAATTTGAATTTAACGACCATAGATCTCTATAATCAGCAATCCATTTAATATCAAGTTTAGAATTTGATTTTATTTTGTAAGCTGCAATATGTGATGTAGGATAAGGGGAACTACTTAACAACAAGACATCTCCCTTAAGTCTTAAACTATTAAAGTTTTTTAAATATTTATTTACTGTAAATATATATTGATCCGGAAAGTTTATAGACAATAAAAAATTTATAAGCATTTTTCTAAAATATAAGTATATAGTAGATTTTTTTCCTTTATCACTTATTATATTTGAATTTTCAATATTTCTTTTTAAAGACGAAAAAATATTTATTTTTCTTCTAAAAAATGAAGTTTTTATTCTCTCGAAAAAATCTGGAGGCAAGTCTTCTTTAGTCAGATATTCCGCAAAATTAGCTCCAACTAAAAATAATTCATATTTATCTTTATCAAGATAATAGAGTAGATTAGGAATTCTTGGTGAACTGTGTTCTATATCTGTAATCGCAACAATTTGAATCTTTTTCATTATAAAGTTTCATTATATAATACGAGCATTTTATTCATTTCATTTTCATACGAGTTATAATTTAAAATTTTATTTCTAGCATTTATGCTCATTTCCCGTTTTATCTTACTGGATAAAAAGTAAAACTCCAAAATTTTAGCTGCAAGATCTTCTTCAGAGCTAGTCTCAAATAATAACCCTGAGTTATTAGAAATCCAAAAATCATTTTCAGAGTTGTTTGCAATTATAGGTATAAGGCCTGTCGACATTGCCTCAGAGGTAGATGCAGCTATTCCAGCATCTGAAGTTGAGGTTGAAACATAGAGATTATAATTACTTAGAATATTAGGTAAATCTTCATAGATAAATCTTCCTTTTAAATTTATAAATGAGTTTAAATTCATTGATTCTATCATGGATTTCAAATAATTTTTCTGAGATCCTTCGCCGAATATATCTATTTTAAATTCAAAAGATTTATTGACATTTAATATCTTTGCAGCCTTTATTAAGGTCTCTAAAGAATAAATCTTTTCCAAATTTCTTAATGAAATTATTTTAAGTGTATTTGAAAATTTATCTCTACTATGAAAATGAAATAACTTAGAGTCTGTTCCAAAGTTAATCCTTCTAATAATTTTCTCTCTACTAATTAACTTATAGATTTTATCTTTCATGAACTCAGCATCAACTGTTATAAGAGATGATTTATTTAAAATTCTTTTTACAATAATTTGTTTAATAGAAAAGTTTTTTATCAATTTTATATCACTTCCCCAAGGCGAAACTATTAGTTTATTAATTTTTAAAAACAATAATAGATATGAGAATTTTCCAATATAATGTAGGTGGACTATTTTGAATTGTGATTTTATAAGGAGCTTCTTTAGGTTTCTAAATGCTAAAAAAGGATTTTTATAATCCATTTCAATATATTCAATCGAACTAGGTATGTCGTTACTTATTGTTTTTTTATAGAAGCTAACCCATGATATTATATAATTTGAATTATTATTCATATAATTAATCCATTTAAAAGAGTGTGATGAATTAGAAGGTGCTATAAATAAAATTTTATTCTTTATCAATTATTGAAAAATTATGATTTTGAAATAAGAAAATTTCCAATGGCTAAAAAATTTAAGCCACTTTTATTGAATACGTTTAGAGCGTCTATTGGCTTATAGACAAGGGGGAAGCCATGAAGATTAAATGAAGTATTAAGAACTGCAGGTATTCCTGTAATATCATCAAAATTCTTGATTAATTCGTGATACTTGGGATTTTGTTTTTTTGTTACTATTTGAGCTCTTGCTGATCTATCTCTTGGATGTACTGCAGCTGCAATATTGTCATGGGCTATTGCTTCTGTGTCAAAAGCCATCATCATATATGATGAGTTGAGATTTTTTTTATTTTTTAAATAAAGGTCTTGTTTTTCTGAAATAATTGAAGGTGCAAAAGGCATCCAAAAGTCTCTCATTTTAATCATGCTGTTAATTTTTTCAACATTTTGCCATGATGATGGATTAGATATAATACTTCTATTACCGAGAGCTCTTGCTCCCCATTCCATCTTTCCTGAAAATCTAGCTACAATATTATTCTGTGCTAACTTTTTAGCAACTTCCAATTCTATTTTCTCATATTTTTGAACCTCTACTTTAGATTTAAATTTAAAAGACTGTATAGCTTTTTCAATTTGGGTGTTGGTAAATTCTCCACCTAGGTAGATATTATCTAATTCTACTTTGATGTTATTCTTAGTATAATATTCTTGCCAGCATGCACCTAAAGATAAAGATTCATCTCCACAGCTTGGAAAAATAAAAATATCTTTAAGTTGCTTTATTTCTGAAATCTTTTGATTTGCTTTAACATTCATAAATACACCTCCACCACATGCAATTTTAGTAATTCCAGTCTCTTTTATACAGCTTTCCACCCATTCATACATAATATCTTCTGTGTATGTCTGTATAGCCCTAGAAATTTCATCAAATCTTGCTCTTTCTAATTTATCTCTTAAATATTTATAGCAATAATTAGTCTCTACCTCACTTTTAATGCTAAACTCAAGTTTATTTGTCTTATTTAATGAGACCAGGTCTTTAAAAACAGTAATTAACTTTTCAGATCTCTCCTTGTCTCCATAAGGGGCAAGGCCCATAACTTTATATTCATGTTCCCAGGGTTTTAAACCAAGCAAGTATGTGACTCTTGAATAAATTTTTCCTACAGAGGCCGACCTATTAGTTGATGCAATTCGAGATAGTTTTCCCTTATGACCAATCGAAACAGTTGAGCACAGTCCATCTCCTGCTCCATCAGCAGTAAGTACAAGTATTTTATCATCAAAAGTAAAATGGGAACCATAGTAAGCTGCAGCAGCATGACATAGATGGTGTTCGTGAAACTTAATTTTATTTGTTGAAACTCCCAAATGATCTACAACATCTTTTATTCTATCTTTTCTTCTACTCTCAAACAATGTATTTAGATAAGCTTTATCTTTCAAGCTATCTCTTCTTTGCTCCTCAATTCCAACACTATACCATCCAGAAATATTTTGAAGATGGTCTTCAGTATGCATAAAATTAGTAGAGAATGATATAGAGTCTAAACTTTGAGGGTCAATATCAGCTATCTTTAAAACCTCATCAATAGATTTCTTGGGATAACCTAAGTCATTTTTTTTTCTTGATAATCTTTCTTCAGATATAGAGCATATTATTTCTCCGTTAACTAAAATTGATGCTCCTGAATTGTGACCATCATGTATACCTAATATTTTCATTTTTTATATTTATAGCCTACCATTAATCAAAGATTTATCTAATAATCCCTTGACATCATAAATGATAGATTGATTATCTTTTTTTAATTTATTAAAATCTAAAGTTTTAAATTCATCATGAGCAACAGCTACAATAATTGAATCATAAATGTCAAATTTAGATATCAATGTAATATCAAGTTGTGATTTAACATCATTAAAATTAGCATGGGGGTCATAAACATCAACCTGAACACCTTGACCATGTAAACAATCCACTATATCATTAACTTTGGAATTCCTTATATCTGGCATATTCTCTTTAAAAGTGATTCCTAGAATTAAAGCCTTAGACTTTTTTATTATAATTGAATTATTTTTTAAAAGCTTTATAACTTTTTCTGCTATAAAAGTTCCCATTCTGTCGTTTATCTTTCTTCCTGATAATATAACTTCTGGGTTATAACCGAAAGTTTTAGCCTTATATACTAAATAATATGGATCTACACTTATACAATGTCCTCCTACAATACCAGGTCTAAAGTTTAAAAAATTCCATTTAGTAGATGCAGCATCAATCACATCATTAGTGTCAACTCCCATTAAATCAAATATTAATGCTAGTTCATTCATAAATGAAATATTTAAATCACGCTGAGCATTCTCTATAGCTTTTGATGCTTCTGCCACTTTAATTGAGCTTGCTAAATGAGTTCCTGCATCAATTATTGATTTATATAAATTATCTACTGTAACTGAAGTTTCCTTATTTGAACCTGAGGTAACTTTTATAATTTTGGTAAGAGTGTTTATTTTATCTCCTGGATTTATTCTTTCAGGTGAATAGCCACAAAAAAATTCCTTGTTATATTCTAGACCACTATTTAACTCTAAAATTGGAACACAAATTTCTTCTGTACAGCCAGGGTATACAGTACTTTCATAAATGACAATGTCGCCCTTATTTAAAAATTTAGAAACTGTAATAGATGCTTGTTTAAGAAATTCTAAATTTGGTTCTTTATTATTTGTAACTGGAGTAGGAACAGTTATAATGTATATATTGTAATCAGCTAATAAATTTTTGTTATCTGTAACAGTTAGACCATTTTGCAGTCTCTCATTTAATTCAGACGAGGTAATTTCATTTGTTCTTTCAAAACCTTCATTGAGCTCTTTAATTCTAGAAATATTAATATCATATCCTATAGTAGGATATTTTTTTGAAAATTCGACTGCAAGAGGGAGTCCAACATATCCCATTCCGATTACACATATTCTAATATTTTTAAG
>CESF01093642.1_pt1 | contig 11387 bp, 10 predicted proteins | sample 356331 | NCBI WGS metagenome assembly CESF01 (sample SAMEA2621779, study PRJEB7988) | marine metagenome | biome: marine biome (ENVO:00000447); feature: surface water layer (ENVO:00002042); material: "saline water (ENVO:00002010), including plankton (ENVO:xxxxxxxx)" | depth 5 m
TTGTTCAAGCGTTGTGTAAGCTTGGTTTTGGCTTGCAAAGGTTTCGGTCACTTCGTCAAAACTTGATACCGTATCAGCAACAAAGGATTCAAATTCTTGATCGCGAATTGTGTTTGCTTGGTCAATAGTTGCAATGGCCGTGGTTACATCGCTAAAACGGGCGGTTACATTGTCAAACGTTGCTTGGTAACGTTCGTCGCGCGCGACCGTGGCTTGCTGTTCGTTTACAAACGCTGTGTTTAATGCCTGTATTTGTGATTGGTTTTGGTCTAGCAGGGCACTTAGCTCTAGTGACTCTTGGGCAACGGCCTCTATGTCGGTGGCATTGGCTTTTAAGTTACGCTGTGCAACGGCTAACTTTACGCCTTGCTGTGCAAGTTCATTGCCTTGAATTAACTGGTTAGCGGCGGCAATCACATCGTTTAAGTTTGCGTTTTTAAGCTCTAGTTCAAGCCCACGCACTTGCACAATGTTATCGCTGATAGTGCCGCTAATGGCGTCTAAGTTTTGCTCAACGTTTGAAAACTTAGCATCAATACCGCCCTCGGCGGCATTAAACGCGGTGATTTGCGTTTTAATGTACGCCTCTGCGCCGTTAATAAACTGCTGGGCAGCGTTTGCTTTTTCAAGGGTGTCGTTATCGGTTAGCTGTTTAAGTGAGGCGCTCACTTGATACGTGCTGTTAAATGTGTCGAGTATTTGGTTTACATTTGACTCTGTTTGATAGCCAAATTCATCAACCCATTTAGTGGTTGCATACTGCGCCATTACCCCCGTGGCAGCGTCTATATCGTTTTCTAGCATGGTGGCGCGGGCAGTTATATCATTGAGCGCTAAATCGTTTACACCACGTTTGCCTATTTCAATAAAATCAACATCAACATGGCCTAAGTCAAACTTTAAGCCCGCAACTTCACCGATGTAGCCATCTTCGGTGCTTAGGTCGATGTTTCGTGTTTCCCAGCTTTCTGTTTCTGGCTCTAACACGTTCACTAATAACTGCGATTCACCTAAATAAATATTACCTAACCACGGGGAATTGGCGTGTTTTCTAAAGCGAATGCGCAACATAGGGTTTTCATCAGCAATAAAGCTGATGGCAGGCGTGTAAGCCGTGGTATTAAGTGTTACATAGCCAAGTGCGCTGTAGGTTACATCGCCAGCAAAGCCCTCAGTTGAGGTGTTGAAGTGCCAGCTATACGCGGGGGTTAATGCTTCAATGGCACCGGCTATTTCGGTGCGCATTTCTGTAAATGTGGCGCGCTGGTTTATTTTTCCTGCTTGTACTTCAAGCTCCCCCTCGGCCTGAGTCAAACGGGTATCGCTTTGTGTTATGCGGTTAGCTTGCAGGGCTATACTGGTGTTTACGCCGTCGATTAATAGATTAGCCTCTTTAAATGCTTCGTTGGTGTATGAAAACGCACGGTTAACGATTAGGCCGTTTTCAGGGTCAAAGTATGCCACGGCATCAATTAAGCGCTCGCTGCCTAACTGGCGGCGTTCGTATTCTTGGCGCCAGTTGGTGTAATTTGCTGATAAATCGAGTACGCCTTTTTCAATGTCTTGGCGGTGGCGCTTTTCAAGGTTTAAATCACTAACGGTTTGTTCAAGTACATCGGGCAGATTGTTTTCAGTGCCAGGTCGCAAGCGATCAACTTGCTGGTTCATATCTTCAATTAAAGTTTGTGCATCTTCGCTTAGCTGGGTTAACTCAACATTATTAATGTACTTGGTTAAATCAACGGTGGTCGTAGTGGCTGTTACATTAACCCAGTCACTTGCGCCCAGGTGATTAACGCTCCGCGCTCTAAATTTATATTCAGTTTCGCTTTTTAAACCAATACGGTTATAAATCTGTGCTAGCACACGTTCACCGCTTTGCGGTTGTTCAGCTGTTCCCAAAAACTCCCATTCAAACGCGGTGCCAATGCCTGCTGCGGCAATATTAGCGGTTAATGTAATTTGGTTATAATCAACAGTTACATACACAGTCGGCAAGGTAGGGGTCTGCACACTAAATTGCACAGCAACAAGGAGTGAGCGCTGGCCAAATATGTTTTTAGCGCTAATACGCGCGGTGTATTCTCCCAGTTGCAAGTTAGGAATAGTTACTTGGGTGTATGTTACCGATGTTTTAAATACCTGCTCGTTTGCAGCAGTATTAATAAACTCAACATCGTATTCATGAACAGCAAGCGGGGTCGGATGGGACCATTTTATTATGCCATTTCCATCACCATCCACTGTTACCCTTACATCAAAAACAGGCTGTGGTTTGCCCACTAAATAGTCACTGTTTGGGGTTAAATCCTGCGAACCAGGTATTATGTTATCAGCCCATAAATCGGGGCCGTCTTCAACACACATTAAGGTCACGCCACCATCTAACCTAAAGCGGCGCTCTGTTACACGGTAAACCTTATTATTTATCGATTCGCCAGGTAAGTTTAAGTACACAGTACGGCCAACAGCTGCAGCCAAGCCTTTGTGTTTGAGGGGTAACTCTATTTCGCCTAAACGTGTTTGTTCTAAATGTATTGTCGCCAGGCGTTGTGCTGTAGTACTACTGCGCACAAAGGGGAGTGATATAGACTTTTCTAATATTTGATTATCAATAGCCTGATACCCCGCAGACACAACAGGCGGTGCGTCTGTACGATCGTAGTTTTGTTCGGGGTCGGTAAACGTAGCACGCACAACATTGGCACGCTCTCGTAAATCAGCATGCCATTTAATTTTAATATTACCGTGAACATCATCAGCATTAATGGTGTAGGTCGGTTCGCCATACCAGGCACCCACGCGTACATACCACTGGCCCATTTGCCTAAATATTTTACCCGCAAAACACGCTTCTAGCTGGCCTAACACTTCAAGCGGCTTAGAGCTAAATGTAAAGCTACCATTGGTTGTGTAACGCGGCTCGGTGGTAACAACGCCATCAGCGTCGGTAAATTCGGCATCTTCATCACACACGTTAATGGCAGCAATCCACCACTGTAACGGTAAACGTTCAAAAGGAACTTCATGAGCTCCATAAAAACGCACATAGTGCAGGGCACACAGTACGGCGTTTTGGCTCCAAAGCCAGGTACTTTCATCGTCAGGGTTTTGGGCTGTATCTCGTGGGTCCCATACACGGGCACCCCGTATTAAAAAGCCCATATCGTTTATGCCATCTTCAAACACTTCACGATTATTTTCCATTTCAATAAAAACATGGCTTTGGCCAAAGCCAACATGTTCACTCGTCCATCCCGCCATTTTAGCTACCGCTTTTGCGTTAGCTGTGGTTTGGCGGCCATCGCTTAAAGAGTAATCCCAACTTTCTCGTGGGTAATCAGTGAGCTTTTTATCAGCAATGTAAATTTCTTCAAGGGCATCAATAGGGGCACCATTAATCAATACAATTAACTGCATCCATTTTTTACCACCTTTTTCAACTTCTGCTTGGTGGGCAATAACACCGCCAACGCGGTCACGACCAAATGTAATGCGGCGTGGTTGGTCTATGCCTTTTTGCAAACCTTGGCCAAGTGTGGCTAAATCTTTTTCAGGTACATCAGGGGTGAGTGAATCCCATAAAGCGCCTACAGTTTTATCAAATACACTGCGACCAAGGCCAAATATATCGCCGCCCGTATCTACAACTAAATCTACGACCTTAGACATTTCGCGGCTCCAATGGGTAAACCGCTTTTACCGTGTCCATTGGTAACGTCACTAAGCCATTTTCGCCAACACACACCACCGCGTTAACGGTTACAATACCGCCTACATATTCGTCTTTAAACTCAACTAAAGCCAAGTCACCACGTCGAGCATAGTTAATTGGTATAGCGGGGTTTAAACGGTCTTTAAACACGCTTTCAACATCGTTTAAACCACGTTTAAATAGTTGTTTAAATGCGCCACTTTTAGTGCGGTATTTACCCCTAAAATCGTCAGCTACATCGTTACCGGTTGCAAATAGCACCCAATCGGCTACCAATAAGCAGCAATCGTTTTTACCCCATTTAAAGGGTTCACAGTTGCGGCGGTTTATAAAAGCAGCAAGTTTAGCGCTGGCGTTCATAGCGGTTGCCTCCTATGTATTTACCAGGTTGTGTATCAGGTAGGTTTTGTTTGTTGGTCGTGACTTGCTCACTAAAAAACACATCACCCGGGTAAAGGGCTTTTTGGGTTGCATCATTCCAACGTTGGTGTAGCCGTGCGTCTTTCCAGCGTTCACTTTCACCTGCAACACTAAGCTGCACTTGCGATACATCGCCACGCTCTACATCACATGCCACAATGTAGCCGCTTTCAAGTAACTGGCTTTGGCTAACACGGTAATGTTCATCAACAGTAACAAGGTAAATTTCGCAGTCCTGGCTTATCGGGTCGTTCTCGGCCACTTCGGCTAAAATTGCCTGGTCTTGAGTGTGTAGGGTTAAACGTATGCGGGCGCTGTCGTTATTATCATTAGCGGGTATTTCACTAACAGTGCCAAGCATACCCACGCCGTGCCAAGTTAAATTAGCAAAGCGGCGCTCGCCTACACCTGTGTGCAGCAATACATCGCCACTTTTAAGCGCAAGTCGCACAAAAAAGCGAGCGCGGCCACTGGTGGCTAAATCCGCAAGTAACCCCGAGTTTAAGCTCTCCATTAAAACGCCTCACGCCCTTTAATTTTCCAGCTGGTAACTATGCCGTTTTTATACTGCGCACTAGCAAGCCCTTGCTTATTATCAGCAAGTCGAAACAATCCAGCTGGTTGCTTAAATGTAATAAGGGTGTTTTCTGCAGGTATTTTTCGTACAGGAGACTCAAAAATAGCCGTCGCTTGGCCAACTGAGTCACTTACCAGGTCAGCCGTTAATATTTTAAGTTCAGTGTTTTGGCCTACGCCTACTTGCATACGTTCGCCGGCAACCAGTAACGTTTGGTTAGCGGGTAGCGCATATAAATTTAAAATATTCCCGTCTTGGTTTGCACCGCGCACATAGCCCGTAAAGTCTTTATCTAGCTGTTCACGGCGGTAATCAATTAACGTAAACGTACCCACTTGGCCGCGTAGGCTAGCAATAAAACCATCAAGGGCGAGGGCATCACGCTCAGGCACATTGGCAAGTTCAATTTCAAATTCCCAGTAAGCACCTTCAAGGTCATAAACCTCAGTGGCGTTATTGGCTTTGTTTAAATGGGTTTGGCTATTAGGCACTAACGTAAAGTTAGAGCTTTTAGGCCGTTTGGGTAAAGGGAGTGGTTGCATCGTTACCAAGTTTCATAATAAAACACTGGTAACGAGTATAAAATTTAAGGGGTAAGTTTTCGGCTGGAAAGGGGTTTACATAGTTATAGTAGTTTACGAGCTTTTAATTCAAGTAACACTTCATCAGAAAGTGCATCAATCCAATAAACTTCTTTAAGCTGCCTACATGTTAAACCAGCTATCTCGAGAAATACAAGCTCAGAATATTTTTTCTCTTCTTCCCTAGTTGTTTTATATAAGTGGAAAGCTATCTCAGTGAACATTAACCAAGAAAAGATGGTTAGTTTAGAAAACAAAGTAATTTCAAGAATACTCTTATACTCAATACTTTTTATTTTCATCATAAACATCGCAATGGATTTAATTTTATCAATAAAATAAAAAGTTTCTTCAGAATACAACATATCAATGTGCTGCAGATTCTTTTTATTCTTTTCAATAGGTTTGACTTTGGTAAACATAAAATAACTGAAGAGGAACTCTTCAAAAGGTATTGTTTTCATATTTTCTAGATAATAATCATCAATTACATTCCGTGTTTCTTGATCCAAATTAACAAACTCTATCCTATTATCAGTCTCAAAAATTTCAACATCATTTTGAAGACGTAATTTTGCTTGATATGCAATTTCAAAAACAGCATCCTTTATAACGCTAAAATTCTGCGTGTCAGACTGTTCTGTAAGTGCCTTCTTGGTAGCTGCGAGTTCTCTACGGTTATCTTTCCAAACAAAATACAATAAAAAAACAGACACAGTAGACAAAATTGGGGTTGCAACGCCTGTGAATATTGTTGCAGTATCAACCCATGTTTTTAGCTTTTTAGAGGGCGTAAGTTCAAATAAAAAGCCAAATGTTATACCAACTATTAAAAGTACAAATACTGCTACAATAATAATTAATTTTATAAACTCAGCTTCTTTTTTCTGCTGTATCTCTTGTTCAGTCATTACATTCCCTCGCTTTTTAAAACTCCTTTTTACACCAATCTCAAACACTTAACAACTAAGCAGCACCTCGCACTGCTCGAATAATTGCACCGTTGCTTTGTATATTAGCCACAACAACCCCAACCACCTGGCGGGCTATGTCTTGGCCAACCGCTTGCGATGTTTGCTCATTAGCACCACCTTGCACGGTAATTTGGTTGGTTATATGTATACTTACACCACCAGAGCCGCCACCATCATTCGCTGCGCCGCCGGCGTTGTAACGCCGTGCCATTTGGCTAATTTCTGTATTTTGTTTCGGGCTTAATACACGCTCGCCACGTTGTAATACGTAGGTAGATTCATTCGGCACATAATCTAAACCACCGTGCGCAATACCAGCCGGTTGCTGAGCTTTAATTTGGCGTACTTGTTGTAAGCCCATCATAACCGCTGCCGCAGCTGCAACACCACCCAACACTGGGCCAACAATGGGAATAGGGGCCAAAGACGTATAAGCAGCTGTTGCACCTTGGTAGGTATTTATAACAGCTTGCGCAATTGCAAACGCTTTATAGGCTTTAAATGCTGTCTTACTTTGTCCAGCCATTGCTTTAAAAGTAGTGGCACCCAAGCCAACAATAGCGTTAGATTTTTCAGCTTCTGTTTTTTTCTCAAAGTTAGCAAACGCTAAAATGTTGCTTTGTAAAGCACCTGTATGGCGTGTTTTAATTTGCATCAATCGTTCTTGGTGTGCGGCTTCACTCGCTTCACGTTGGCTATGGTAGCCATTTGCAGCATTAAGTTCAGATTGGCGCTCTAACTCACGAATTTGGTTATCTGCGTTATATTTAAGCTCGCCACTTTCATCATTGGCCGCTAAACCTAATTGTGAGCGTCGCTTGGCATCAACCCGTGCTTGTTGGCGTGCTTGTTCTACACTAAGTTCGTTATTATAAGCGGCAAGTGCTTCACGCCCAGCAAAGCCTTTAACGGTAGCAATACGGTTTTCTAAATCGCGTTGTAAATCGTTTTTACGTTTTTCTTCAGCTTGGTTTTGTATACGTGTTTTTTCGGTTTCACGTTTTTGTGCAATTGCTTTTAGGTCTTCACCGTATTTAACATCAAGCTGCTTTAAAATGGTATCGTATTTAACTTTATTAGCCGTATCGTTCTCACGAGCAACAATGACCATTTGCTTACGTTTTTCGTAGCTGTCTTTTAAACGGGCTTCTTCGCCCATTAGGCTTACTTCTAAACGCTTAATGTTATCGGGCAGGGCGCTTGAGCTAACAGGGGCAGGCTTAGGCTTTTCTGTTTCTTTAATAGCAAGCACTTGTTGTAGCGCCACAATTTCATTTTTTAAATCAGTAACGCGCTTTTCAGCAGCTTCAACGTCAGAAAACTTACCTTTTAAAAACGGGTTATTAAAACGTTCCCTTGCTTCATCGGCCATTTGAATCGCATTTTTAATGCGGCCCTGTGCCATTAGCAGTAAACCTTGTGCCTGGCTACTGGTTAAATTGGCATACGGGTTTAGATCTTTACTGGCTTCTTTGAGTTTATTAACTGAGTCGGTAGCGTCATCGCCTTGGCTTGCAAAGTAGGCAAGGCCAAGCCCAGCCGTTACCAGTAATCCAACGGGTCCACCTAACAAGCCCATTACAGTACTAAGGCCCCGCGCTGCTAACGTTGCACGCCCAGCGGCAGCAGTATAAATATTAGTAGCGGTAGTAGCAGCGGCTTGTGTTGCTGTATAGCGGGTATTAGCAGCAGCCAAACGGGCAACAGCTGCAGTGCGTAAGTTGGTGGTATTAGCCACAGCAAGCGTATGCTGTGCATAGGCTTTCATTTGTGCGGCGCGCTGTAGCTCTAAAGCCGCATTCGCCTGATTTTGTTTTGCAAGGGCTGCATCCGCAATTAACGCGCGGTTCTTTGCCGCAACGCTAGTTACATACCCCGCAGCACTGGCACTTAACCCTGCTACTAAATGGCCGGTTAATACAGTAGCTAATGCACCGGTTGCCACCACTAAATTATCCACAGCCTCTTCGTTTTCACGTAAATACGCCATGGTATCGGTAATTGAGTCAACCACGCTGGTAACAGCAAAGTTTACGGGCTCTTCATATTTGCGTATTAAGCGCTGGTACTCGTTACCCATTTCAGCAAAGCTGGCGTTTATTTTACCCTCAGTGGCCTCAGCAGCACCGGCGTAATCGTTAAGTGCTTTAATAAGGTAATTTTTAAACATCTGGCTGGTTACTTGGCCATCGTTCACCATCTGCCTAAAGCCGCCGGCGGCTTTACCTGCTGCTTTATCGAGTTTTTGTAAAAGCCCTGGCATAGGCTCGGTTACTTGGTTTAGCTCTTCTGCACGTAAAACGCCGGCAGTCATCCCTTGTGTCATACCAAACAAACTCTGCCCAAGCTGCACATTACTGGCCCCCGTTTTAGCGGCGGCATTGGCCATACCCTCTAAAATGGCTTTACCTTGAGTTTGAGTAACAACGCCAACCTCTTGTAGGGTTAAAATTTTACTGTAAGAGTCGGCAAGGGTGGTGTAACCGGTATTTAAGCGATCAGATGTAGCAAATAAATACTCTTGTACTTTGGCGTAATTTTCAGCTGAGCCAGTTAATCCTTTTAAGCGAGTATCAAGTAATTGTGCAGCACCGGTATCACGCACAAACATAGTCGCGGTACCAATACCCACTAAGGTCGTAAGGGTTGCACCTATTTGCCCGTACGCGGTATTCATTAGCCCGAGTTGACGGGTCATAGCGCCTTGCTGTTGCATAATGCGGGCTTGGCTTGCGCCTAATTGCTGGTTAGCTGCAACTTGGCGCTGTACTGCTTGGGGTATGCGGTTTAGTTCGTTTACGTTTTGGCGCGCACCGGTGGTAACTGCTTTACCGTCATAACTTAAGCGTAACGCCAAATTCAAGTTGTTGCTCATCGGGTCGCCTTATTAGTCCAATTATGGTGCGCTCTAGGGTTTGCAGTTTTGCAAAATCATCGGGGTTAAGGGTTATATTTGCATAGCGCCAGGCTATATCAGCTCTAGCATAATCAAGGGCAATTTCTACCCCATCGTTATCCCGTTGCCACTGGCTACTGGCGGTCGTTAATGCCAATACTGCTGTGTGGTTTTGGGGCAATACAAACAATGTTTCCTCATCGTGTGGCACAACTTGTTTAGGTGCGCCAAAATGGGCTTCGTCGTCATCAAGGGTTTTACTGTCTGCTGCTAGGTCGCCCAAAAACCACCCAGCAACATCGGCTAGTTTTTTTCAGTGATACGGTATTGGGCGTTAATACACTCAACACTTAAGCGGGCTGTTAGCCCACTATAAACAAGCAGCTCTTCAAGGGTACTTTTATCAAAAGGCACCTCTTTACCGTCATCAAAAAAATCATTCCAGCCCACTAACAGCTCACGTACAATCTCGCCATCACTCGTGCCTTGTGTTTCAGTCAGTGTTTTAAGCTCGCTTTCAGGTACCAGTTTAATTTTTGCCGTAAACTTAAAAGGTAACCCACCAAATTCAAAATCAAGCGGGGCGCTTATAACCGCATTTTTTAACGCGTTTAATAGTTTTAATTTCATTTTTGCTGTCCTAATTTATTATTTATGAATAACTAACTTACTCAAACACTATCGTTAGTTCGTCATAGCCTGCGCCACTGGGCACTAGCTTGCCGTCAAACTCATAACCAGTTAATTCTGAGTCCAGGCTGGTGTATTTAGGCCACGGCATTTGGTAACGGCCAATAATGGTTACTTTTTTACCTGTAGCTGTGCCATGGGTAAACTCAAACATTTGCACTTTAGCAACGTCATCAAACGGGTTGAAACTGGTTAATTCTTCTGCTGTTAGCGTAAAATTAGCGCTGCTTTCATGACCGGTTATCATTATTTCTTCGTGGTTAATAGCGCGGTCAAACACCACGTTATTACCTAAATCAATGGTAATTTTGTGCAGCGTACGTTTAACATCATTAAGCTTAAAATCACTGCTATTACTTACGCCAAGTACTTCAGGGCGTACCCAACGATCCCAATCAACCGCAGGGGCGGCAGTACTTGCAACCGGCGCACTAAACAAGCCTTTAAACTGCCAGTTAAGCATGGGCTTACCTTTTTCAAGCGCAAAGCTCACATTGCCTTTCATTTCGCTAATGTTGTGGGTGTTTTTACCAAAGCGTACTAAGCATGTAACTGCAACAGCGGCCCCTTTTGTAAAGGTAACGCTTGTTGCATCGGCAACTTGCACCATGCCGCAAGCAAGTAGCAGCGGGGCAAACGCAGGTTCGTTACCGGCTGTGCCACTCATGGCAAGTGGGGTTTTAAAGTTAAGACTTATATGTTCACCATAAAAGGTTTCCATACTGGCACCGCTGTAGCTGGTTTCTAGCTCGTCTTTTTCACTTTCGCTTTCAAGCGATAATTCAACGTCACTGGCATAAATGGCATGCAGGCCCGTTAAAGTTGTGCCCAGGGCATCGGCTAAAATGAGTTTGTCTTTAAATCGCCAACTACTCATGATTTATTCTCCACTTTAATTAGCTCACCGCTTTTTAAGTTAAAAGCGCCGGCTATCTCGTCTCTGTTACCTTTTGCTTTAGCTAAAGCCTGGTTAACGTTTTGGGCAATCGTCATCGCGCGGGATATTTTAGGCTTTATGTTAACGTCAGCCTGTTGTTCAGCGGGTTTACTCGATTGCGGCTCGGTCTGTTTGCTCATGGCATCACCTTCACAGTTACGGTATGTAGGCCAGTTACACTAAACTGGCACTGGTAAATTAAGTTATTAGTTTGCTTGCTAAGCTCAATTGTGCGGCCCTTATCAAGCTTTATAGGGTTCCAACCTGCGAACTGGCAACCTGCTACAGCGGTTTTAACATCACTGCGCAATTGCTTTATTTGCATATCGCTATGGGCATTACCTGCAGAGCAGGGGATCACAATCATCACTGCAAATACATCTTTAACTTGGTATTCGTCAAGGCCGTGTACTTCATTAGTATTGGTGTTGTCATCTGCCAGCGGCAATACAAACAACTGAGCACTGTGTACAGCATGCTCGCGCACATGGTTAAAGTCGCTAGCAAACCCAACCGTTGCATTAAGGATTGTTTGGCTTAGCAGGGTTTCTATGTTGTTTAAATCAAAGTTAAATGCCATTTAAATGCTCTTTAAAT
>CESF01035894.1_pt1 | contig 11373 bp, 9 predicted proteins | sample 356331 | NCBI WGS metagenome assembly CESF01 (sample SAMEA2621779, study PRJEB7988) | marine metagenome | biome: marine biome (ENVO:00000447); feature: surface water layer (ENVO:00002042); material: "saline water (ENVO:00002010), including plankton (ENVO:xxxxxxxx)" | depth 5 m
ATATGATTTGGAAATTATTGACACGCCCAAATTAGAAAATATTTACCATCTTCCTATAAATTTTTTTTATATAATAATTTTGATCATCAAATCTATTTTTGTTTTAAAAAACAGAAAAATTAAAAAAATAATTTCCATAGGGGGATACATGTCTCTACCTTTAATAATAGCAGCTAGATTAACTGGATTGAGTATTTATTTGGTTGAGCCAAACCAGGTGCTGGGACGCGCAAATAAATTTTTTTTAAATTTTTGTAAAAATATTTTTTGTTATTCAAGGAGTATTAAAAACTTCCCAAAAAAATTTGAAAATAAAATTATAATTATAAGCCCTTTAGTAAAAAAAGAAATTTATGGATTAAGTTGTTTAAATATAAAAAAAAATAGATTTAACTTATTAATTGTAGGTGGAAGTCAAGGTGCAAGTTTTTTTGATAAAAATCTTAAAAATATAATCTTAAAAATTTCAAGAAAAAATTTAATAAGGATTATACAACAAACAAACAAATTAAATGTCGAAAAATTAAAAGACTTTTATTCTAAAAATAATATTGAAAGTAAAATATTCAATTTTGATAAAGAATTTTCAAAAGTTATTCATCAAGCAGATCTTTGCATAACGAGAGCGGGAGCATCAACTTTAGCAGAATTATCTGTTTTAAATATACCTTTTATAGCCGTACCTTTACCTTCCTCAAAAGATAATCATCAATTTGAAAATGCTAATTTTTATAAAAAAAACAATTGTTGTTGGACACTTGATCAAGACGATTTTGAGGAGAAAATAGAGTCATTATTAATGAGTATCTTAAATAATAAGATTGAATATTTCGAAAAAAAAGAAAATCTGAAAAAATTAAATTTTCAAAACACTTGGATTAATGTAAATCAAAAATTACTAAAGATTATAAATGAAGATTGAATTAGGAAAAACAGAAATAATCCATTTTATCGGTATTGGTGGGATAGGAATGAGTGGGCTATCTCTAATTATGAAAGAAAAAGGATTTAAAGTCCAAGGTAGTGATTTATCTACAAACAAAAATATTGAAAGACTTAAAAAAGAAAAGATAAAAATTTTTATTGGACAAAAAAAACAAAATTTAAAGAATGCAACGATTATTGTGATCTCATCAGCAATTAAAAAAGATAACCCTGAAATGATAGAAGCAAAAAGAAAAAACTTACCAATTATTACACGAGGCAAAATGTTGGCACATATTGTTTCCCTAATGAAAAATATAGTAGTTGTTGGATCACATGGAAAAACTACCACTACATCTTTAATAGCATCAATTTTTCAAAAAACAAAATTAGATCCAACAATAATAAATGGAGGAGTAATTAATTCTATAAATAATACGGCAAGACTCGGCAAAAGTGATTGGTCAATTTTAGAGGCTGATGAGTCTGACGGTAGTTTTATTCACATTCCACCAACATACTCAATTATAACAAACATAGATAGAGAACACATGGATTTTTATAGGTCCTTAGATGATCTAAAAAAATATTTCATTCAATTTATTGAAAAAGTTCCTTCATTTGGAAAATCATTTATTTGCATTGATGATAAGATAAATAAGGAAATAGTTAAGAAATTAAATAATCAAAATATTTATACTTATGGAACAAATTCTAAATCAAATTTTTTAATTCAAAATATTAAACAAAAAATAAAGTTTACTGAGTTTGATTTACTGGCTCAAGTCCCAAATAAAAAAAAGATAGTTATAAAAAAAATAAAAATTCCATTATTGGGAATTCATAATATACGAAATTCTGTAGCAGCTGCTGCAGTAGCAATAACGATAGGAATATCAATTAAAGATATAAAAAAAGGCTTATTTAACTTTAAAGGTGTGCAAAGAAGATTTAACAAGATTTTCACTTATAATGATATAGATTTTTATGATGATTACGCTCATCATCCGACAGAAATAAAAGTTGTTTTAGATGGTGTTAATAAAGTTTATCGAGATTATGAGAAGGTATGTATATTTCAGCCTCATCGAATTTCAAGACTTAAAGATTTAAGAAAAGAATTTTCATTTGCTTTTCGCGATGCGGATATGGTTATCTTATGTCCTATCTATACTGCAGGAGAAAAAATAAGGCTAGGTTTTAGTTATATTAAATTTGCAAAAGAAATAATTAATAATTCTAAAGTAAAATTATTCTTGGTAAATGACAATTATCAATTAGCTAAGTTTCTGAAAAAAAGCATGTATGGAAAAAAAATAGTAATAGGAATGGGAGCTGGATCAATTTCCAATTGGATGAAGACACTTCCAAAATTAATGTAATGAAAATTGAAAGTTTAAAAAATTTATTAGATGAATTTGGTGATAGTGTAAAATTTGAACAAAATCTTAAGAAAAAGAATTGGTTCAATATTGGTGGAAAATCAAAAGTATTTTATAAATCAAACAATTTGAAAGATTTAGTGAATTTTTTAAAAAAAATAAATAATAAAGAAAAAATATTTGTTTTAGGAGCAGGTTCTAATACTTTAATTACGGATAAATTATTTGATGGCATTGTAATTAAATTAAGTAAAAATTTTAATACTATCTCTTTACTTAGAGAAGATATAATAATTGCAGGAAGTGCTGTTTCGGATAAATCATTGTCAGAATTTGCAATGAAAAATAACTTGAGTGGTTTTGAGTTTCTATCATGCATACCAGGAACTATAGGTGGAGGAATAAGGATGAATGCTGGATGTTTTGGAAAAGAATTTAAAGACATTTTATTATCCATTCAAGCAATAGATAAAAGTGGAAATGTTGTGACAATCCCATCCAAAAACATAAAATTTAATTATAGACAAAATGATTTATCAGATGATTTGATATTCCTGAGTGCCTCCTTTAAAGGTATAAAAAGTGATATGAATAAGATTAAAAAAGAGATGCAGAATCTCAAACTTAAAAAAGATAAGAGTCAACCAACTAAAATTAAGACTAGTGGAAGCACTTTTAAAAATCCAATATCACAAAGTAAAAAAAAAGTTTGGGAACTTATAAAAACTTCAGTACCTTTGGATAAAAGTTTTGGTGATGCTTGTATTTCTGAAAAACACTGTAATTTTTTTGTTAACAAGGGAAATGCTACATTTGAGGAGATGACAAAATTAATAGATTTTGTTTCCCAAAAAGTCTTAGAAAAAACAGGAATTCAATTAGAAAAAGAAATAAAAATTTTAGAATAAATTGAAAAAAAAAATATTAATAATTTCAGGTGGAATATCAAAAGAAAGAGTTATCAGTCTTAACACTGGTAGACAAGTCGCAAATGAACTAAAAAAAAATAATTATATTGTAAAGATAGCTGAACCAAATTTTAGTTTATTAAATACAATAAAGGTTTTTAAACCCAATATAATTTTTAATGCTTTACATGGTCAATTTGGAGAAGATGGGTACATTCAGACTATCTTAGAGACTACTGGAATACCATATACACATTCCGGTGTTATTTCATCGTCAATTGCAATGGATAAAGAATTATCCAAAAAAGTTTTTATAAAAAATAAAATTTTAACTCCAAAATTTATTTTATACTTATTTGATAAATCAAAAACTGATTTAATAAAATTAATAAATAAAGAATTAAAATTTCCAGTTGTAATAAAGCCAATTAATGAAGGATCTAGTGTAAATGTATTTATTTGCTCAAGATCAAATATATTTAAAAGATTAAAATTATTAGAAAATTATAAAAAAATCATAATTGAGGAATTTATTCCTGGTAGAGAAATACAGGCAGCAATTATTGGGACAAAAAAACTTGGTGCAATCGAATTGAAACCGAAAAGAAAATTTTATGATTATCAGGCCAAATATAATTCTAAAGCAAAAACAGAACATATAATCCCAGTAAATCTGAATAAAAAATATTATAATCAGATAATGAATATAAGCTTTAGAGCTCATAAATTAATTGGCTGCAGAGGTGTCACTCGATCAGATTTTAAATTTTATAAAGGGAAATTTTATCTTTTAGAAATAAATACTCAGCCCGGTATGACGAGTCTTTCATTAGTTCCAGAAATTGCTGCGTATCATGGAATTAATTTTATTAATTTAATAAAACTTATTTTAGATGATGCTTCAACAAAAAAATAAAAAAATAATTTTATATATTTTTTTGTTTTTTCTAATAGGAACTTTTAATAATAAAAATTTTAATCAATTTGATTATTTTAAAATTAATAAAATTTCTGTCTCAGGTCTTTCTGAAAAAAAAAATCAAGAAATTCAAAAAGAATTGGAGATATTTAAATTTCAAAATTTATTTAACTTAGAAAGTTTACAAATTGAAAAATTGATAAATTCATTCAATCATATAGAAAATTATTCAGCTTTTAAAATCTATCCATCATTATTAAAGATAAAACTCAATGAAACTAATTATTTAGCCTTTGTAATAAAAGATAATAAAAAATTTTATCTTGGATCAAATAAAAAACTTATAAAAGTAAAAAGTTCAAAAAAAAATTTACCATATATTTTTGGTAATTTTGATACAGAAAAATTTTTTGAATTAAAAATGGTAATGGATAAACAAAATTTTAATTTAGATAAAGTTAAAAAATTATATTTTTTTCCTTCTGGACGATGGGATTTAGAAATGAATTCTGGTGTTTTGATTAGATTGTCCGAAGATCAATTGGAAGACTCTTTAAAATTATCAGTTACAATTTTAAATGATAAAAAATTCAAAGAAGCTAAAGTAATTGATGCAAGGCAATTAGGTCAGGTAATTATTAATGAACAATGATTTAACTTACAAGACATTTTTATTTTGTAGCAGTAAAAAGTTTGTTCTTAGTGTTGTTCAGTCCAAAGACTCAAAAGCATTATATGAAAAAAAAAAGTTTCTTAATAAAGATATTAATTCAATAGAATTTGATAGCTTAGAAGAATTTTTAGAAAATAATGTTTATGAAATAGAAAGAAAAATTGATAGTTTCATTAAAGATATATATTTAATTTTAGATATTAATGATTTTTTTCCTATTCGAATTTCTATAAAAAAAAATATTAGTGAAAATCCATTATCTTTTTTTAGTTTAGCTTACCCATTAAATGAAGCAAAAGACTTATGTTTTAAAAATTATGATGAAGAAAAAATTATTCATATGATAATTGATAATTATCGAATTGATCATAAAAATTACTCTACCTTTCCAAAAAATGTAAAATGTAATAATTTATCACTAGACTTAAGTTTTATTTGTCTCCCTAATTTTTTAATAAAAAAATTAGAAAAAATTCTTAAAAAGCATCAAATTTCTATTACAAGAATATTAAATAAAGATTATATTGAAAGTCTTTTTTCAAATAATGAACAAAATTTGTTACAAAAAACGTTATTGGTAATTGAAGGTTTTAATGAGAATGAGGTAATATTAGAGAAAAAATCTATTAAAAACCAAGGTTTTTTTGAGAAATTCTTTAATTATTTCAGTTAAACTTGTATTTTCTAGTAACATTTGTTGTTTTTATCTTTTTAAAGTTAGCTATTAAAAGTTACCCGTGTCAGGGTTAAATCAAAAAACTGTTAAAAATAAAGTGTCCTTTGTTGGTATTGGACTTCATAGTGGTACATCAGCAACTGTAAATGTAAGGCCAGCTGCTCCTAATACTGGGATAATTTTTAAAAGAATAGATTTGGATAAAGATAACTTAATTTTTCCTAATTTTGAAAATGTGAGCAATACTTCATTAAACACTACTATCTCTAATGGTGCTGGGGCAAAAGTATCAACAATAGAACATTTAATGGGTGCTTTGTTTGGTTTGGGAATTGATAATGCTCTTATAGAAATAGATAATGAAGAAGTTCCTATTTTAGATGGTTCTGCTAAAGAATTTATTGAAAAAATAGTAGCAAATGGTCTGAGTGTAAGTTCTGCTCCAATTAAAATTGTAAAAATAAATAAAAAAATAGAATTTAATGATGGTCAAAGATACATTTGTATTGAACCATCAAAACTAAGTCTAGATATAGATTTTGAATTAAAGTACGACAACCCTGTAATTGGTAATCAAAAACATAAGATTAGTATTTATGAAGATGACTTAAATGATGTTTTTAACTCTAGAACTTTTTGTTTATATGAAGATATTGAGAAAATTAAAAAAAATGGATTAGCTAAAGGTGGAAACCTCAATAATGCAATTGTTGTTCAGGGTAAAAAAATACTAAACGAAGAAAATTTGAGAAATGATAAAGAGTTTGTAAATCATAAAATATTAGATTGCATAGGTGATTTATACACGTGTGGATATAGAATGATTGCTTCAGTTACCTGTTCTCAAGGTGGTCATTATCTCACAAATCAATTATTAAGAAAAGTGTTCGAAAATAAGGATAATTTTTCTATAATTGAAATTCAAGAAAGAAATCTGCCACATACATTGATTAATAGAAGTTTGTTAAAGTCAATAGCATAAATTAAATATTTTTATTTCCAAATTTTTAAATTATATAATTACAAGGATGAGAAATAATTTTTTTCTAATAATTTTATTGATATTATTTAATTCATGCTCTGATCAAAAAAAAGAAATTTCTAAAATTACAGAGCTTGATCAGAATATGGAGCTCGTGTCGACATACAGAGAGGCATACGAGGCATTACAAAAAAATGATACTTATTATGCCGCCCAAAAATTTCTCGAGGCTGAGCTTTTGTATCCCCAATCTATTTGGGCAGCGAAATCTGCTTTAATGGCTTCATATTCTTATTATCTTCAAAACTATTATGCAGAGTCATTAATAAATCTTGAAAGATTTATAAAAACATATCCTACAGATGAAAATATTCGGTATGCTCATTATTTAATAGCAATGTGTTATTATGAAACTATTGAGGATGAAAAAAGAGATAGCGCTCCACTTATAAAAGCAAAAAATAAATTTGAATTTATAATAGATAATTTTCCTAACTCTGATTTTGCTTTAGATTCAAAATTTAAAATTGGTCTCATTAATGATATTTTAGCTTCAAAAGAAATGTATTTAGGGAGACATTACATCAAAAAACAAAAGTGGATTCCTGCCATCAATAGATTTCAAGAAGTAATAATGGAATATGATAAAACTATATTTGTAGAAGAAGCAATTCATAGATTGGTTGAAATAAATTATAATATTGGTCTTTTAGAAGAGTCTAGAAAATATGCAAAATTATTAGGATATAATTATCAATCTAGTGAATGGTACAAAAAATCTTATAAAATTTTCAATCAAGATTATTCTTTTAAAAAGATAAAAAAAGAGAAGAAAGGTGTTATAAAGAGATTTAAAAAACTTTTTGATTAATATGGACAAAAATTTGATCAAAAAAAAATATAAAAAAAAATTAGATTTATTAAGTCATTATAATAAAAAATATTATAGCGAAAACAAATCAGAAATTTCTGATAGTGATTTTGATTTTCTTAAAAAAGAGATTATTGAATTAGAAAAAAAATACAGTTTTTTAAAAAGTAAAAGTTCTCCTCAAAATCAAGTTGGTTATAGACCTTCAAAAAATTTTAAAAAAATTTCTCATCGTGTACCAATGCTCTCTTTACAGAATGCTTTTTCGGAGGAAGACTTGATAAATTTTGAAAAAAAAATACTTAATTTTTTAGATAAAAAAGATAATTTTTTACTAGAGTATAGCACTGAACCCAAGATTGATGGTATTTCGGCCTCACTAACATATAGGAATGGTAAATTTATCACTGGCTTGTCTCGTGGGGATGGAAAAGAAGGTGAAGATATAACTGCTAATCTTTCAACAATAAATGACATTCCAAAAACAATTTTGTCCAAAAATTTTCCAAAAGATATTGATATACGTGGTGAAGTTTTTATTAAAAATAGTGATTTTGAAAACATGAAAGAAAACTTTTCAAATCCGAGAAATGCTGCTTCTGGGTCATTAAGACAAAAAAATCCTAAAGATACTCAAAAAATTCCTCTTAATTTTATTGCGTATACATATGGATATGAAAAAGATTTGAAACTTGAAAAACAATTTGATTATCTTGATAGATTAAGTGAATGGGGTTTTAAGACTAATCCATTAAATAAATTGATCAGTGGTGTGAAAAATTTGATCAAAAATTATAATCAAATTGAAAAAGAAAGAACAAATTTAGATTTTGATATAGATGGAATTGTTTATAAAATAAATGATTTTGCTTTACAAAGGAGGTTGGGAAATGTAGCAAATGCACCAAGATGGGCCATAGCTCACAAGTTTTCCTCTAATAAAGCGGTCTCTAAAATTTTAGATATAGATATTCAAATTGGAAGAACAGGCGCATTAACACCTGTTGCAAAAATAAAACCAATTAATATTGGAGGCGTAATCGTGTCCAATGCTACATTACACAACGAGGATGAAATTAATCGTAAGGATATCAGGGTTGGAGACACAGTAACTGTTGAGAGAGCAGGTGATGTAATACCACATATACTTTCTGTAGATTTTAAAAAGAGAGAAAAAAAAGCTAAAAAATTCATTTTTCCAAATACGTGTCCATCTTGTGGATCAAAAACAATCAAAGAATTTAATTCTTTAACCAAAAAAGAGGACGCTGTTAGGAGATGTTCAAGTGAGGGTTATTTCTGCGAAAAAATTTCCGTTGAAAAATTAAAACATTTTGTATCAAAAGAAGCATTTAATATAGATGGGTTTGGTAAAAAAATTGTAGAGAATTTTTGGAAATTAAATCTAATAAAATTTCCTCACGATATTTTTAAATTAGACTATCTCAAAATTGAAAGGTTAGATGGGTGGGGTCAACAATCAGTTGAAAACTTAAAATATTCAATAAGTGAAAAAAAAAGAATATCTTTAGAAAGATTTATTTATGCTTTAGGAATTAGACATATAGGTCTTGAAAACGCAAAACTATTATCTAAACATTTTGGGTCCTTTTTAAACTTCAAGAGTTTATCTAAAAACAAGAGATATTATGATTTATTAAATATTGATGGCATAGGTGAAACACAAGTTAATTCAATAAAAAATTTTTTTTTAAACAAAACAAATTTGGAAATTTTAGACAAATTAGAAGATATTTTAACAGTAAAAAATGCTGAAATTAAAAAGCAAAATGGCCCTCTTAAAAATCAAACTTTTTTAATTACAGGTAAGCTTGATGGTATTAGTAGAGCTGAAGCAAAATCTTTAATAGAAGAAAATTCTGGAGTCACGGTAAGTAGTGTGTCAAGTAAATTGAACTATTTAATTGTTGGTCAAAAACCAACTAGTAAAAAAATTAAAAATGCCAAAGAACTTAAGATTAAAATGTTAGATCAAAATCAGTTTTTAAAAATGCTAAATAAAGTTAGCTAACCACTTTCTCTCTTTTAAAGTAAGATATTTTGAAATTTTTGAGTAAATATTTAAATGATATTCAAATAAATATTTTTTTTCTGAAGAAGTTAAAAGTTTAAGATTTATCAAATCTTTTTCTATTGGAGCCATTGTTAAATTTTCAAAAATAAGCTTTTGATTGGATCTTTTTATATATACAAGATTTTCAATTCTAATACCGAACTTATTTTTTTTGTAATATCCTGGTTCATTACTCAAAATCATTCCTTCTCTTAATTTGATTGTATTTATCTTTGACAATGATTGAGGACCTTCATGAACATTTAGAAAAAAACCAACTCCATGGCCTGTTCCATGAGCATAATCAAGATTATCCTTTTTTAAAAATTTTCTTGCTAGTAAGTCTAATTTTTTTCCAATGTTATTTTTTTTTAAATTTGCTGTTGCAACAGCGATATGACCTTTCAAAACTTTAGTAAAAATATCTTTAACATTTTTTTTAGGATTGGAGAAACAAATAGTTCTTGTGACATCTGTAGTTCCATATTTATACTGGCCACCAGAATCACATAAAAAAATATCATTGATTTGAATAACTCTACAATTTTTTTTTGTAGCTCGATAATGAACTATCGCACCATTTTTACCTGATCCAGCAATAGTATTAAAACTTGGATAAAGATAATTTTTATTCCTTTTTCGAAACTTTTCTAATTTATTTTGTGCTTCAACCTCTGTGATTTTTTTTTTATTAATCTTTTTAATCCAGTGTATAAATTTTGTTAATGCAACACCATCAGCAATATGAGCATTTTTCATATTATTTATTTCTGTTTTATTTTTAATTGATTTTAAATAATAGGTAGGATCTTCTCTTCCAATAATTTTGAAATTAGATTTAATTAAATTTTCATAAAAAATAGAGCAAGATTTGTCATCAATGGTAAAATTTTTACCTTTCAAACTTAAAATTTTTTTTGCAAAATCATCTATATTAATCAATTCATTTGAATTAATTATTTTTTGTTTTAACAATTTTTTACACTTATTAGTGTCACTTATTAAAAAAATTTTTTTTGATTTAGTAACCAATAATCTAGAATTAGGAATTGGACTATTTAAACTATCTTTACCTCTTATATTCAAAATCCAAGCAACATTCTCTGGAGCACTTACAAATAAATAGTCTGAATTATTTTTTTTTAGAAATTTTGATATTTTATTTATTTTACTAGTACTTTTTTCCCCTACCACATTTTCCCTAAGTGAAAAAAAAGGATATAATTTTTTAATATCTTTTTGACTTATTTCATCAATTAAATTTTCTTCAATGCATTTAACTTTATTTTTTTTTAAAAAAAATTTTCTAATTTGTGAATATGTAAATAATTTTGGGTCAATACCTAAGTTAAGATTTCTGAACAAATTGCAGTTGTTTAATTTTTCTATACTTTCTATTTTAAAGTATTTGCCGGATTCAATTTGACTTTGGATTGTATATCTTCCGTCAGTAAATAAATAATTTTTATTCTTTAAAATAACTGCTATCCCTGCTGAACCACTAAAATTAGATATAATTTTAAGTCTATTAATTTTGGAGTATGAGTTAAAATAATCATCATTTTTTGGTACAACATAACCATCAATATTATGTTTGTTTAATTTTTTTTTCAGGAGTTGAATTTCTTTTTTCATTTTATTCGCTTTTGATATCTTATCCATCCTGGGCTTCTATTTTCATCCTCTATCTCAAAATCTTGATTAAAATCAAAATCGTTATCTTCATTTATCTCTTCATCAAAGTAAGAATTTTTTTTCAAATTTTTTTCTGGAAGCTCGTCTATAAATCTTGAGGCCATGCTATCAATCCAATCACCTTGATAAAATCTATTCATAGAAAATGATATAATTGCCTTTTTTTTGGCTCTTGTAATACCAACGTAAGCTAGTCGTCTTTCTTCTTCTAAACCACTTTGTCCTTTTTCTTCGATAGACTTTTGGTGAGGAAATAAACCCTCTTCCCA
>CESF01017952.1_pt1 | contig 11354 bp, 9 predicted proteins | sample 356331 | NCBI WGS metagenome assembly CESF01 (sample SAMEA2621779, study PRJEB7988) | marine metagenome | biome: marine biome (ENVO:00000447); feature: surface water layer (ENVO:00002042); material: "saline water (ENVO:00002010), including plankton (ENVO:xxxxxxxx)" | depth 5 m
GGTAATTGGAAGTGTGGTTGCGGTCACACCTGTGATTGCTCCATCACAGTTGTCCGTAGATGTAGGCGGAGTGAGCGCTGTTAATTCACACTGCGCTGTGAGTTGTGGTAGTGAAGCTGAATCTGCTAACGGTGGATCGGTGTCTTGTATTAAAACAGTAACATATTCTCTACATGTTACACCATTAGTGGTAACATCTACCCAGTATTCTGTGGTCTCTGTAGGAGTGACTGAAATATTAGCTGTAGTATCACCTGTGGACCAAGTGTAGGTTGAGGAATTGACTAGTTGTTGAATTTCTGTTTCAGAGAGAGCTCGGTTCCAAATAGCTATATCATCAATTATTCCGTCAAAGTTAGGTTGAGGATCGGTACACGATTGATCACCAAATCTGATTGGTAAATTGGTGTTAGTGAAATTATAATCAAAGTTATTTCCCTGACTAGTAATTTCTGAATTTATATACATTGAAAATACACCAGATTCTCTAGTTACAATTATATGGTACCAATTATTAATTTCTAATGGTCCACTAACAATTTCGTCTTCATTGCTTTGAGTTCTCATTTTTACTTGGCTATCAATCCATTGAAGTCCCCAATCATTAGAAAATCCACATTGGTCTCGATCAATAATATAACCGATGGATGTATCATTTGGATAAAACCAAGCTGAAAAAGATATGTCATCAATGATGTTAAGAGATGAAGATGGGTTAATAGTAATCATTGATTGAGTTGATTCAGAAAATAAATAAGCACTGTTTGAATTACCAAATCGATCATCAGCTAGGGTTACGTTACTAGTTACCCCATTATTTCCATTACCAGATTCATCGTTTGCATTACCACAAAATGGCCAATAGCCAACAAGTCCATTTTGTAAGTTTGCTAGAAGCTCTGCAGATGTACAGGCTGTTGTGCCAGCTGTGAGCCCTGAAATCACCGTTAAATCTACACTCACCCCAGCACATACTTCTGAGGCTGAAGCTGTGATTTGATTATCTTGTATTGAAATACTTACAGCTAGCCTATCTCTGCTTTCACAACCATCAATAGTCTGGGATGAATATACCACTTGACTATCGGTTAATGCAATTGAAGAATCCAATAAGTTACCCCCCGTAGCTGCATCATACCACTGGATGTTTTCTCCTGTTGCTGTCAAATCTGCAACCGTTGCTACATCACAGAACGTTTGTTCTGTATCTCCTGTTGGAGTGGCAGGACCGCTTTTTATTAAATTAAATGATTCTGTAATAAAACAGGTTTCAGTAATTGCGTCTTCAACTCTAATATATATGATAGTATTGAGTTCGCTTGTGGGAAAATTTGTAACATTATTAATAATAGGGCTTAAATCGTTCTCTGCGTCTTGAATGGATAAGTGATATGAAATATTAAACTCATTTGGGTTTTGAGAGCCTAAGATAAGTGTGTCATTTTCAGTTAAATCAAAACTAGATGCAGCTGAATCACAATTAACTAAATCTATACTATTGTAAATTTGGGGTAATGGTTTGTATTCAATTAAAATTGAATCTGAAGCAGAACAATCTGCGCCATAAATTATATCAACTGAATAAGTTCCTTCCTGTGTAATATCAATAGTGGAGCTTGATTCACTTGTGATTTCAACGCCATTATAATACCAAATATGATTAGCTTCTGGCGATTGAGAATCTAAAGTTATTGCCCCTCCATTGCATAGCGCGTTCCCAGATTGAATTGTAATATCATCTCCTAAATTTCCACCCAAGTCAAAACTTCCTGCTTCAAGAAAAACAGCCGCATTTAAATAGGAATCTTGACTATCTGCTATTACAAGCTTTATACTGTAAGAAGAATTTGGAATAACTTGAGACTGGGCTTCCATACTTACTGTATACCCTATAAAATTAATTGGGCTGTCTAGTGGATCAAGCCCTCCAACACCATAATAAGATGCAAAAAACTCTTCATTAGCTGACGGGCATGAAGAATTAAATGCATTATTTCTAACGCTGAATACTGAAATTGGATCAGCACTTCCGGGGACCAATGCCAAGTTGGTGGTTAGTCCTGTTTGATTATTAGTTAATAAAAACGCAAAAGCATCAGTATAATCACATTGATACTGTCCATATTCTTCAGATGCGAATATAAAATTGAAACTTATGGAACTTGCACGTGGTGTGAAATCAAACTGTATGAAGGTAGCGTCATTAGAATTTACATGATTAGGGACAGCATTAATAAGATCTTGGTCTCCTGGCCATGGAATTTCAGATGGATTATTAAAATCATTTTGAACAAATGTTTCCGGTCCTTCAGCTAAAAGCGCATCACCAGTTGAAAGAATTAGACCCTCAGCAAAAGGAAAAGTAGAATTATTACCAGAAAAATATCCAATCCCGTTAGATGATCCATAATTTGATCCTGTTGAATAAATAATATTTGATATTACTGCGCATGAACTATTAATTAAAACATCTTCAACTAACTGATCTACAGTATAGGCTGATTGATCAACTGAAACATATTGACCTTCGCTAATTTGTTGGCATGATACTAAAATCTCATAACCTCCGTAATTTATACTTGTGTCACTTTCAAAAACAAAAGTAAGCGCCCCGGTAGGATGCGTTGAAGTAATGGATGGAAAAATTAAATCCCCGCTAAAGACACCAAAAATAGCAGAAGCCGTAGAGTCTCCGTTGTATACAGTTAAGGAGTCAAAGGTATCTTCCGTTTCAAAATAAATAAATTCAAAACTTACTTTCTCGCCAGGATTATCCGGGAAAACAGTTGTGGTAATAAGCTCATTGTCACTATAATTACCATTCAGACCGCCAGAGTCATAAATTGTAGAGCCACATGAAGCAGTGCCTTGAGCAAAAAGAAAATTAACGCTCAACAAAAAAAAACTAAAAAAGGCGGCTACTCTTTTCAAATTAAATTGGTTTACATCCAAAGATATTGAAATGATTTTGAATAGATACAACCTAGAAGTGGTCAATTAAAATATGTTACTAAATTGAGTATTTTAAATCGTTTAGTATCTTTGAAAAAAAAACATGACTGCTTTTAAGGTTTTTCCGCAAGAAACGAGCAATCCCAAAATTTTAAAATTTGAAGCCAATCAATTTCTGACGCAACACGACAGTTTTGAATATTCAAACATTGATGAAGCTAAAGGGTCGCCACTGGCACAGCAGTTGTTCTACTTGCCTTTTGTAAAAAAAGTCTATATCTCTGGTAACTTTGTGGCCATTGAGCGTTTTGATATTGTTGATTGGGAGGATGTAAAGGTTGAAGTTGCCACACAAATCGAATCCTACCTCAATAAAGGTGGCGAGATTACAACAGAGAAATCTAAAACTAAAGAAGTGGTTACTATTTATGCCGAAAGCACTCCAAACCCAAGTGTTCTTAAGTTTGTAGCCAATAAAAACTTGGTGCCTGTAACCTTTGAATTCAATTCCATTGAAGAAGCCAAGCTTTCCCCTTTTGCCACAGCCCTATTTCAGTTTCCTTTTATAAAATCTGTTTTTTTAGATAGAAACTATGTTTCCATAACAAAATTTGATGTCATTGAATGGAATGATATTACTCTTGAACTCAGAACATTTATCAAGAATTATATTGAAGACAAAAAGGAAATGGTCACTAACAATGCGAGTGAAAGCTTGGAAAAAACTTCGGCTCAACTGAACCAGGCCTACGAAAATCTTGATGACACCTCTAAAGAAATTATAAATATTTTAGAACAGTACATTCGCCCAGCGGTGGCCAGTGATGGTGGAAACATCGTCTTTAAATCTTATGACCCTGAAACAAAGCTCGTTAAAGTAATTTTACAAGGGGCTTGTAGTGGCTGCCCTTCCTCAACATTTACACTAAAAAATGGAATTGAAAACATGCTTAAAGAAATGATGGGACCAAAAATTGAAAGTGTTGAAGCCTTTAATGGCTAAGGTTTGAAATTCTTGGTTATATCTAAAATTAAAATTATTTATATCCTCAAATGCTAAAAACCTATGGGAATCTTAAAAGTAATCGAAGTGCTGTCTAATTCCAAAAAGTGCTGGGGAGATGCCAAAAAAAGCCGTTCAACACGCCTCTAAAACCCTTAAAAACATTCGTTCAGTCTACGTTCAAGACAAGAGTGCAACCGTTGGCGGGGGAGAAGTGGATGAATTTAGAGTCAATCTGAATTCACTTTTGAAGTGAATTAAAAAAAAGGCGGTTTTTTAAAAACCGCCTTTTTTTTATGCAATAAGTTCAGAAAGCTGTTTGCCAACACTACTGCCAATAGCGATGCCCATACCACCCATGCGAACACCGGCAAAAACATGGTCAGACTCCTGAAAAACAAGAGGCTTCTTTTGAGAGCCTACTCCCATGATCCCTGACCAACGCTGGTCAATTTCAAAATCTTTGCCTGGTAAAATAACTTGACTCAAAAGCCTTTCCAGTTCGTTTTGAATCTTGTCTGTGGTTGCAAAAGAAGTTGTGGTTTCACCCACTATATCTAAATTTCGGGCACCGCCTAAGAGAATACGCTGGTCAATATTTCGAAAATAATAATAGCCATAATCTAAATGAAACGTTCCCTTGATTTCAAGATTGGAAATGGGCTTTGTGATGAGAACCTGAGCGCGAGCGGGCTTTGTGTCAGTGGGCAGTAATGTATTTGTAAAACCATTGGTTGTTAAAATCAATTTTTTAGCATTGAATTCAAAAGCATCTGTTTTAATTTGAACCGAATGATTCGTTTCTTCATAGGATTCAACTGTAATATTGTTTAGTATTTTTATCCCTAAATTTTGTGCCTTTTTAAGTAAAGCGTGCATCATTTTACCCGTATCTAATTGGCCTTCAAATTTATTGTAAATGTATTTTTTTTTAACCTTTGAAAATTGAAATCTATCGGCTACTAAATGGTAAATATCTGCTTTGAAAATAGAAAAAAGCAAGGCGTTTATTTCGCTCATTTTTTCTAAACAGTTTTCGTAAACAGCACTGTCTTTTTCTAAAAAAAGTTCATACCCACCGTAGGCTCTAAAATCAATGCTGGCATCTCCTAGAGATTGTCGCAACAACTGTAGGCCTTGGACCCTGCTTTGTACCAATTCTAAAACTTCGTTTTCTGAATGTGTTTTTAAATCTTGTAGAATTTCACTTATACTTCCAAAACAAGCAAATCCTGCATTCTTAGTACTGGCACCTTGTGGTAAGATCCCCTTTTCAAGTAGTATAATATTTGATTCCGGAAAACGCTGTTTCAAAAATAACGCGGTGCTCAATCCTACAATGCCGCTTCCTACGATAGCGAAATCAATATTTTCTATCCATTCTTTTTGTTCCCAATAGGATAAATTCATGCCCTAAATTTAAAAGAATTAAAAAAAACTCCGAAAACAATTCGAAGTTTTTAAGTTTTAATCTTCCGATTCCATAATAAAATCTTCCATAAACTTTGTGGTATAATCGCCTAAAATATAAGCGGGGTGATCCATCAGTTGTCTGTGGAATGGGATGGTCGTTTTTATACCCTCAATGACAAACTCGTCTAAAGCTCTTTTCATTTTATGAACAGCCTCTTCCCTAGTTTGCGCCGTGGTAATCAACTTGGCAATCATTGAATCATAATTCGGTGGAATGGTATACCCGGCATAAACATGCGTATCTAATCTTACCCCATGTCCTCCAGGCGAATGCAGGGTTGTGATTTTTCCAGGTGAAGGCCTAAAGTCATTAAAAGGGTCTTCCGCATTGATTCTGCATTCTATAGAATGCAAGTTTGGAGTATAGTTTTTGCCTGAAATTGGTACACCTGCAGCCACCATAATTTGCTCTCTGATGAGATCAAAATCGATGACCTGCTCAGTGATCGGGTGTTCCACCTGAATTCTGGTATTCATTTCCATGAAATAGAAGTTGCGGTGTTTATCCACTAAAAATTCTACCGTTCCAGCGCCTTCATATTTTATGAATTCGGCTGCTTTTACAGCGGCAGCGCCCATTTTTTTCCTTAGTGCATCCGTCATAAACGGGGAAGGCACTTCTTCCGTTAGTTTTTGATGGCGTCTTTGAATTGAACAATCTCGCTCAGAAAGGTGACAAGCTTTTCCATTGGAATCCCCTATAATTTGAATTTCAATATGCCGTGGCTCTTCAATGAGCTTTTCCATATACATATCGTCATTGCCAAAAGCTGCCTTAGATTCTTGACGTGCTGAATCCCACGCATCCTTAAGGTCTTGTTCCTTCCAAACAGCACGCATCCCCTTTCCTCCGCCGCCCGCAGAAGCCTTTAACATCACTGGATATCCGGTTTTTTTGGCAACTTTTTTACAATCGGTAAAAGTCTCAATCACCCCATCACTCCCCGGAACACATGGCACTCCTGCAGCTTTCATGGTCGCTTTTGCATTGGCTTTGTCACCCATGCGGTCAATCATTTCGGCAGAAGCACCAATGAATTTAATGCCATGCTCTTCACATATTTTTGAAAATCGAGCATTTTCAGATAAAAACCCATAACCGGGATGTATCGCATCGGCATTTGTAATTTCTGCAGCAGAAATAATATTGGCCACATTAAGATAGGATTCCGTACTCAATGGTGGGCCAATACAGACCGCTTCATCAGCAAATTTCACATGTAAGCTTTCTGCATCGGCAGTAGAATAAACCGCTACAGTCTGAATGCCCATCTCTTTACACGTTCTTATGACTCTCAGCGCAATCTCACCGCGGTTTGCAACTAATATTTTTTTGAACATAACTTATTTTTATTTTATGTTAAACTGTAATTCTAAAATTAAAATTTAAAATTATGATGGATCCACTAAGAAAAGTGGCTGATCAAACTCTACTGGTGAAGAATCGTCAACGAGTATCTTTATAATTTTTCCTGATACCTCAGATTCAATTTCATTGAAAAGCTTCATGGCTTCAATAATACAAAGCACATCGCCTTCAGCAATAGTTTGACCCACTTCAGCAAAAATTGGTTTGTCGGGAGAAGGTCTTCTGTAAAAAGTGCCAATGATTGGAGACTTGATGGTAATGTATTTTGAATCATCCGAGGTTGGAACTTCAGCTACAGATTCAGCATCTACAGTTGTCTCCGCTAATGTTGCAGCTTGTGGAAGTGGCGCTTGTGGCACTGATACAGGAAGCGTCATTTGCTGAAATTGGGTTTTATTACTGCCTCCTGTTCGGATGGTAATTTTAACATCTTCTATTTCTAATTTCACTTCACTTGCGCCAGACTTGGCTACAAATTTTATAAGGTTCTGAATTTCTTTTAAATTCATAATATGGTTTTTAATTTATGTTAGTTATTAGTTTTTGTATAGGCCCATTTTAAATAAATAGACCCCCAGCTAAATCCACCACCAAAGGCAGCAAAAATGACTGTATCTCCTTTTTTGAGTTGGGTCTCATAATCGTTTAACAACAACGGTAAAGTTGCAGACGTTGTATTGCCATATTTCTCTATGTTCATCATCACTTTTTCTGGGTTGAGTCCCATGCGTTCCGCCGTGGCATTGATAATTCTTTTATTGGCTTGGTGCGCCGCCAACCATTGGACATCTGTTTTGTTCAATTGATTGCGTTCCATAATTTTTGTGGTGGCATCTGCCATGTTAAAAACGGCATTTTTAAAAACCGTTTTTCCTTCTTGAAACGCATAATGACCCCCACGGTCCAAAACCTCGTGTGTAATTGCGTTTGAAGAACCTCCATAACTGGCTTGTAAAAATTCTCGGCCAGAACCATCAGTTCGTAAATATTCGTCTTGTACTCCAAGGCCTTCATCATTTGGCTCGAAAAGTGCCGCGCCAGCGCCATCGCCAAAAATGATACAAGTTGCTCGGTCTTTATAATTCACAATGGATGACATTTTATCAGCCCCAATGAGTAGTACTTTTTTATAACGACCAGATTCTATATATCGCGCAGCAGTGGACATCCCAAAAAGAAAACCAGAGCAAGCAGAGTCCATATCAAAAGAAAAGGCATTGGTAGCGCCAATTTGTGTAGCAGTATAAGAAGCTGTAGAAGCCGCTTTCATGTCTGGAGTTGCGGTTGCTACAACCACAAGATCAATGGTTAATGGATCAATACCTGATTTTTGGAAAAGGTCCTTAGCAGCTCGTATCGCTAAAAAAGAGGTGCCTTTGGCGTCTCCTTTGAGAATTCTTCGTTCTTTGATCCCTGTTCTAGTGGTAATCCAATCATCATTGGTATCCACCATGGTCTCTAACATAGGATTGGTAAGTACAAATTCGGGAACGTATGCGCCTACAGCGGTTATGGCTGCTGAGATATTACTCATATGCTTTTTTTAAAAAATGGTGTTTTTTGGCAAAAATTGGTTCAAAATCATCAAAAAACAGATCAAAAATACTGATTTTTAGTCAAAAACAGTCAAAAAATGGATTTTTTTAAAATAAAAAAAACGCTCAAAGAGCGTTTTAATAATGGGTTATAAAAAATGCAAGTTTTTAAGCTACATTCTCTTCATTAGAGGTGCTATCAATTAGAACCTGACCTCTGTAATACAACTTTCCTTCATGCCAGTGGGCCCTGTGATAGAGGTGTGGCTCACCAGTTGTAGGACAAGTAGCGATCTGTGGTGTGGTCGCCTTGTAATGTGTTCGCCTTTTATCTCTTCTTGTTTTTGAGATTTTTCTCTTTGGATGTGCCATTTTTCAGTTATTTATCCGTTAATAATTTTTTTAATGAATCCCAACGCGGATCGGTGTCCTTGTCAGAATTGTTTTCTTTTGGCCCTTTTGGGTTAAATTTTTCAAGCGTTTTGAGTATCTCTGAGTCTAAACTGCCGTCTTCAACTCCTGGATGTATTCGTTTCTGAGGAAGGGCTAAAACAATTAGTTCGTAAATGTATTGGGCCACATTCACTTCATAAGCACCATGTGGAATGACTAAAATTGACTCATTGTCGTCATTGTATTCAGGACCAAATTTTACCACCAGGCTAAATTCGGATTGAATGGCCTGGCTGTAAGGCTCGTTAGTGACATCACAATTGACATTTACAAAGCCTTCTGCCAAAAAGTGCAAGTCTAAAAGAGTTGCCTTTTTTTCAAGCTGAATCGTTATTTTGACATCAACACTGTTGTACTCCTCAAATTCAAAAAGCTCAAAGAACGTCTGCTCAATTTTGTATTTGTACTGATGTGATCCAAGCTTTAAGCCTACAAATTGTATGTCAAATGCTTTTAATGGCTTCATCAGTCAACATAATTAAGCGTGCAAATATATAAATTTTTATTCAGGTTTACTTTATGTGGCCTTCAACTTTTTTTATTTCTGTTTTTTTAAGGCTACTCAAGGGCTTAATACTATAAGCTTTGATTTAGCATGCGTTGTTTATAAATTTCAACGGCACTTAAAATAGCTTCTTTAAAAGAATCTGTGTTGGCAATGCCTTGACCGGCAATTTCATAGGCTGTTCCGTGGTCTGGAGAGGTTCTTATGCTTTTGAGTCCGGCCGTAAAATTTACACCAGATCCAAAAGTGAGCGTTTTAAAGGGGATAAGGCCCTGGTCGTGATAGGCCGCCACAATGGCGTCAAAATTTTTATAAGCATCTGAACCAAAAAAACTATCCGCAGCATAAGGCCCATGAACTAATTTTCCGCCGCCTTTAAGGCGCTGTAGTACAGGTTTTAAAACCCTGTCGTCTTCAAGCCCAATGACCCCATTGTCTCCAGAGTGAGGATTTAGTCCCAATACCGCTATTTTGGGGTTGCTGATTCCAAAATCATATTTTAAACTATGATGAATGATTTCAACTTTTTTACAAATGAGGGCTTCAGTGATTTGAGAAGCCACTTCTGCAATGGGAAGATGGTCTGTTAAAAGCCCAATTCTGAGCTTATCGGAAATCATAAACATAAGACTGTCCCCCTCCAATTGTTGATTGAGGTAGTCTGTGTGCCCAGGAAACTGAAAAGTATCCGATTGAATGTTGTGTTTGTTTATGGGGGGCGTGACCAAAACATCAATAGCGGTTGATTTTAGATCTTGAACCGCAGCTTCTAAAGATAAAATGGCGTATCGGCCTGATTCTGAAGTTGGTTCTCCAAATTTAATGCTTACGGTCTCCTCCCAAACGTCCAGTACATTTATTTCTGAGGGCAGAGCGCTTTGGGCCTTTTGAATAACGTTAAACTGAAAAGGGGTTTCAAAATGTACACCTAAAAAAGAAATCATTTTAGAAGACGCATAAATAACAGGGGTGCACAATTCCAATAGGCATTTGTCTTGAAGAGTTTTGACAATCAACTCACCGCCAATGCCATTCAAATCTCCAATAGAAAACCCAACTTTTATTTTTTTACCTTTCTGCAACAAAAATGATATATAATGTTTGTAATTTTGATTTTACAAATTTAACGAATTAAAAGAATGTTTACTGGAATAATTGAAGATTTAGGGGTAGTTAAATCTCTTGAAAGAGAAGCGACAAACTTGCATTTAACGATCCAGAGCCGCTTGGCTTCAGAGTTAAAAATTGACCAAAGCGTTTCGCACAACGGGGTTTGCCTAACTGTTGTCACGCGCAATGCAAGCTCCTATACCGTGACGGCCATTAAAGAAACTTTGGATAAAACCAACTTAAACAACTTGACAGAAGGCGCCATTGTAAACCTAGAACGAGGCTTAAAACTTGGCGATCGGTTGGACGGTCATATGGTTCTGGGACATATTGATCAGATAGGAACCTGTGTAGACATGCAATCTCAAAATGGCAGTTGGACCTACACTTTTGAATACGAGTCTAGCCTTGGGAACATTACCATTGAAAAAGGATCCGTCACTGTCAATGGAGTCAGTTTAACCATTATAGGTTCTAAAAATAATGGCTTTAGCGTGGCCATTATCCCATACACTTACGAACATACCAATTTTAAACACCTTAAAATTGGGTCTGTGGTAAATTTAGAGTTTGATGTCATTGGGAAATATGTCTCCAGATTACACGCTAAGACCTCTATTTCTTAGACAGAACCTTGTTTTGTTCTTCTAATAAGTCCTTGATTTTTGACAGCAGCTCAACATCCGCTGGCGTAGGTACAGTCATATCTTGCACATCCTCTGCCTTGGATCTTAGTCTATTGATGAATTTGACCACTAAGAAAATTGTAAATCCAACAATTAAAAAATCTAAAACCGTTTCGATTAAGAGTCCGTAATCTAAGGATATCTGAGAAGCTTGGGCAGTGGCTTCTTTTAAAATAAATTTCTTTTCAGCAAAACTAATGCCGTCTGAAAGCAAAGAAAGTGGTGGAAGAATGATGTTTTTAACCAAAACATTGACAATGGCATTAAA
>CESF01138936.1_pt1 | contig 11348 bp, 4 predicted proteins | sample 356331 | NCBI WGS metagenome assembly CESF01 (sample SAMEA2621779, study PRJEB7988) | marine metagenome | biome: marine biome (ENVO:00000447); feature: surface water layer (ENVO:00002042); material: "saline water (ENVO:00002010), including plankton (ENVO:xxxxxxxx)" | depth 5 m
AGGATAATAACCTCACTAAGGCATGCAAGTAGTTAAGTGATCTTTTCTAACCTTTTTCGGGGAGACTCCTCTCAAATCCCAACCAAAACTGGGATTGCATCACTCAAAAACCTCGATAACTTCTCGGCTCTTCCATGAATAAAAAACCTCATGTAGCAATCGTCGGTGCGACCGGCGCAGTCGGACGGGAAATGCTCACGTGCCTTGAAGAGCGTAACTTTCCCCTATCTAAAATCACCTTGCTTGCCTCGGCTCGCTCTGCAGGCAAACGTCTGGATTTTCGAGAAAAGGAGCTCATGGTGGAAGAATTAACGCCGGAATCGTTCCACGGGATCGACATCGCTCTTTTTTCAGCTGGCGGTGGTATTTCGAAAGAATTTGCCCCCATTGCCGCAAATGCTGGATGTATTGTGATTGATAACTCATCAGCCTTCCGGATGGATCCTGACGTCCCACTAATTCTGCCCGAAATCAATGGGAAAGAAGCTCTTAATTCTCCCCGCAATATCATCGCAAACCCGAATTGCTCTACCATTGTCACTTTAATGGGACTTGCTCCCCTTCATCAGGCCTTTGGTTTGAAAGGAATCATTGCCTCGACCTATCAAGCAGTATCGGGAAGCGGAGCTCAGGGGATCATCGAATTAGAAGAGCAAATTAAGGCTCTCGTCGCTGGCAAGCCCGTTAAAACAAGTGTTTACCCTCACCAAATTGCCTACAACGTAATACCACACGTTGATGTCTTCCAAGAAACTGGCTACACCAAAGAGGAGCAAAAAATGCTCCACGAAAGCCGAAAGATTCTCGGGATCCCTGGACTCAAAGTCACCTGCACTTGTGTTCGCGTTCCTGTCGTCCGCTCTCACTCCATATCAATTACGGCCATTTTTGAGAAGGATCCTTCAGTTGAAGATGCCCGAAGAAGCTTTGAAGGCAGACGCGGTATCCGATTAGTAGACGACCCTCAACAGGCCGTCTACCCCGTCCCACTTGGGACAACGGGTAATGACGACTGCGAAGTTGGGCGAATCAGGAAGGATCAGGTCCTGCCAAATGCGCTTGCCCTTTGGGTCGTTGGCGATCAGATCAAAAAAGGAGCCGCTCTGAACGCGGTTCAAATTGCCGAAATTTTATAATGATTTTTTGGGATTCGGATCTAACATAAAATGGATGGTGCCAAGCACCAACTTTGGGTTCCTTCCCCATACCAACTGTTAAACGAACGCATCATGGCCGAAGACGAATCGAATCCCACCGAATTTGTGGCACCATCGCTCGAAGAGCTTGAGCCCCTTTTCCCGGCCTATGAGCTGGAGGCTTTTATTGCACAAGGTGGAATGGGGGCCGTTTACAAGGCGCGCCAAAAATCTCTGGATCGGTCGGTTGCTATTAAGATCCTACCGCGCGAGTTCGGTGACGACCCGCAGTTTAGATCATCCTTTGAAGCAGAGGCCAAAGCTATGGCACGGCTGAATCATCCAAATCTCATCTCCGTTTACGACTTCGGTGATATCGATGGAATGCTCTACATCGTGATGGAGTTCGTTCACGGGAAGGCTCTCTACTACTCAGCCCACAACAGGGCAATCGACCCTGCTGTTGCTCTCGAGATGGTCTCCACCATTTCTCGTGGCCTGGCCCACGCCCACCAAGGCGGAATCATTCACCGTGACATCAAGCCCGCTAACATCCTCCTTGATGCCGATGCCAAGCCCAAGATTGGCGATTTCGGACTCGCCCACCCCGTTGGAAGAGGAGAGGGCGAGGGGCTCGTGTTCGGAACTCCGGGCTACACCGCTCCTGAGATTTTCCAAAATGAAACAGAGGTCGACCAGCGCTCTGATATCTTTTCCGTAGGAGCACTACTCTACGAACTACTTTGCGGACGTCATCCCGAAGCCAATAGTCACAGTATGACAACCGGGATAGATCCTCGGATTGACAATGTTCTCAAGAAAGCAACCAACTCTAATCCTAACCTTCGCTATTCGGACGTTGGCGACCTCGCAGACGACCTCGACAACCTCATTCCAAAACTAGGAGAACCTCAATTCGCAACTACGCCAATCGCTACGCCAATCGCTCCTCCAATCCTGAACTCTGGCAGCAACGTTGTTCTTAACGGTAGCAAGGAAAAATCCGGGATCGCCTCTTTTATAATGATTCTTCTTCTTTTTCTGGGAGTTGGAGCAATTGCTTTCTCTCTTTTTGGAGGTGGAGACGGAGCGCCTCAAGCCAACATCCCTGAAGAAAAATCCGAGTTGAAGCCAGCGCCTAAGCCGAAAGATCTCCCAGAAAAGAAGGCAATCGCTGACGTTGGAAAAATGGCTGACAAAGAAAAGCCAGCCAAGCCCCAACCAAAAGCTGTCGTTCCCCCTAAAGCTGCGGAAACCCCCTTAGAGTCCTTAGACCGGCTCGCCCAGCTACTTGTCGACGGTTTGCGAGATGAATTCCCAATCGGCACCATCAAGCGCGAGAAATCAGCCTATTTCCTCCTTAAACAGAACATGCCTTGGGACGAGGCTAACAACTTTGCCAACCGTCATGGTGCTCACCTCGCCCTCCTCCCGACTTCTGCTGACCTTGCTTGGTTTCACGAAAATTTCGAAAGCGCTAGCCCCGTCTGGGCGGGAGCCTCGGATTCAGGGTTCGAGGGGAAATGGTTCTGGGGCGACGGCTCATCCGTTGATGCGAAAGTCTGGATAGACAAATCTCCCGACAACCGAATCACCGATAATCCAAATGGTGAAGACTTCGGAGCGATCTCGTCCAGCTCTCCAAATTTGGAAGATCACCACAGGCTCCAAAAATTTCCTGCCCTCCTAGAATGGCGCCTTGATGGAACTACACCCGCTTCGCTTGCCTCTCAACTTGCTCGCACTGGAGAGGCATTGAATAACAAGCGCACTCCGATCTTCCCTTCCGGGACTTATAACGTCGGTGGTTCAAGATTCCTTCTTGTAAAGGACGCCGTTAGCTGGGAACAAGGATCACTTATCGCTACAAACGCCGGGGGACACCTCGCAGTTCCTTCTAACGAAAAAGAAGCATCTTTCATGGCTCTCAGTCTCAGGGCTAGCCTAGACGAGTCGGGAAGTTGTTGGATCGGAGGAAAACGTAACGAAGGCCCTCCCGAAATTTGGAACTTTGTAACTGGCGAAGCCTTCACATTCATCACCTGGCTTGAAAGCCAACCCGATAACTCTGGGGACGACGAAAACTACCTCGTCCTCAAGAAAAAAGGAAATTCTTTGGGTGCTAATGATGAAGACAAGAACGGAACCAACACCAACCATTTTCTTATTGAATGGTCAGTTCCAGCACTTCGCAACATGCCCAGAGCATCTGTAAGTGGAAAAGGAGGAGATGATCTTCTTTCTGCACTTGAAAAAATCCGTGATAAGATCCGATACCGGCACGGACGAGCATACGATAAGTTTCGTAAGAAATACGACGGAGTCGTAGAAGGTTTTCTCAAAGACTTAATAAGCTCCATTAAATCTTATCCCCTGGGTGACGATATTAAGGAGGACTTAATCGAACAATACGAAGGGTATCTGGAAAGAAAAGAGCTCCCTGATAGCCTAGCTGATGCTTACCCCGGGCGCCTGAAACGAAAGCTCAAGGAAGCCAAAGAAGAAGCCAAAGCTCTTGAGGAAGAATACGAGGACCAATTTGATGAGGCCATGCAGGAATACTTGGACCTCCTCACCAAGACTGCCAACTCCGTCCTAAAAAAGGGAGAAGTCGCTAAAGGGAAGATTTTCATCCTCGAAAACAAAGTCACCACTGATAACGAGGACCGCTTTGAGAAGATCATGGATAAGGAAAAAGTCCCTCTTCCCGTAGAACCTACAGAGGAAGACGACAACGAATAAATCCCTTCCCCCCTGCTTGCGCCCCTCTCCTCCCACGCTAACTTTCCGCGTGCCAAAGAAAGCTGACCTCAACTCTCCAGAAAACGCCATTAAAATTCGTGGCGCTCGTCAGCACAATTTAAAGAATCTCGATCTTGAGATTCCGATCGGAAAACTCACCGTCATCACCGGGCCCTCAGGTTCCGGAAAATCGTCCCTAGCCTTCCACACTCTCTATGCCGAAGGTCAACGACGCTACGTCGAAACTTTCTCACCTTATGTTCGCCAATTTTTTGACCGCATGGACAAGCCGGAGGTTGACCGTATTGACGGCATTCCACCCGCTATCGCAATCGAACAGAAAAATACGATTCGCACGACCCGATCTACTGTTGGTACGCTCACAGAGATCAACGACTATCTCAAACTACTCTACCCAAGACTCTCTAAAGGATTCCATCCCGAAACAGGAGAGGAAGTTCGCCCCGACAACCCCAAGTCTATTCTCGAATGGGTTAGTTCAAATCACCAAGACGAAAACATTTTCGTTCTTTTCCCCATCCCGGTCCCCTCGGATACCACACCCGATGATCTCTTTCCTTTCCTAAACTCGCAGGGCTATCTCCGAATTTTTTTAAATCATAAAGTCGTTCGGACCGATTCCACTCACTCACTCAAAAAGCTCCCGCGAGAGGTATTGATAATTCAAGACAGACTCAAGGTCACGACTCGTAATAAATCCCGACTAACCGAATCCTTCGAGCAGGCACTCGCCCTCGGTAAGGGAACCGCCGCGATTTCAAGTGGAGAAGGAACCATTAAAGCCTTCACTACTAGCTGGGCTCCTCTAGTCAAACCCACTTCCTCACTCTTCTCCTTTAACTCGCCTCTCGGCGCCTGCAACAATTGTCGAGGCTTTGGTAAAGTGATCGGCATCGATCTCGATAAAGCAATTCCAAACCATCTTATTTCGCTACGCAACGGGGCCATCAAACCATTTCAAGGTGAACGTGGCGAAGATTGCCAGCGCGACCTCCTCAAAAGCTGTAAAGAGGCCGGAATCAATCCAAACCTTCGGTGGAACGAGCTCGACTCGGAGCAACAGCGTTGGGTCAAATATGGTGAACGTAGTAACAAATCACCCCTCTCATCCCTTGAACAATCCGAAGCACTTTGGCAGGAAAATCGGTGGTATGGGATTCAGGGATTCTTCGACTGGCTGGAAACAAAAGCCTACAAGATGCACGTCCGCGTCTTCCTTTCCCGATACCGAGCCTATACCGAATGCCCCGATTGCCAAGGAACCCGACTTCAACCCGATGCCCTTCACTTTAAGATTCTTGGAAAAACGCTTCCTGAGCTCTGGCACATCCCACTCGACCAGCTCCTCTTTTTCTTTGAAGGAATTGCCACTTCACATGCACCTCTCGACAAAACAACTGGTTTGGTCTTACACGAGATCACCTCACGTCTAAATTACCTTTGCGAAGTTGGTCTCGGATATCTTTCCCTCGATCGCCAAGCGAGAACCCTTTCAGGAGGTGAAATCGCCCGCGTCAACCTCACTACTTGTCTAGGATCAGCACTTACCCAAACCCTCTTCGTTCTCGATGAACCGACCGTTGGACTTCATCACCGTGACATCCATCGTCTGACCAAAGTCATGCACAACCTCCGTGACAAGGGTAATACTTTGGTGGTAGTTGAACATGACGAAGCTGTGATGCACCAAGCAGATCAACTCATCGACATGGGACCTGAAGCGGGTGAACACGGAGGAGAAATCACCTATCAGGGACCAGCTAAAACTCATTCAAAAAAGAGGTCGCTCACTCTTCAGTATCTCTCCGGACAGCAATCAATTTCTATTCCCAGCAAATTAAGGGAACCGCGGGCCCATATTTCAATCGAAGAGGCTTCAGCAAATAATATTTCCAACCTGTCACTCGATCTTCCTCTCGGCGTATTCAGCTGTCTGACCGGAGTCTCAGGCTCGGGGAAATCTACCCTTGCTCACCCTATCATCTATAACAACCTCGCCCGACATTTTGGACTCTCCATTGATAATGAGCCTGCGCCTGCCAAAATCACAGGCATTGACGAACTCCGGGGCGTAGAACTTATCGATCAGTCCCCTCTTTCCCGCACCCCTCGTTCAACTCCCGCAGTTCTACTGGGTGCCTTCGAGCATATTCGTCAACTTCTCTCACTTACCTCTTCAGCGAGAGCAGACCACCTTACTCCTGGATATTTTTCTTTTAATTCCGGCCCTGGACGGTGCCAACGCTGCTCCGGAAATGGTTTTGAGAAAGTCGAGATGCAGTTCCTTTCCGATCTTTACCTGACCTGCTCCGAATGCAACGGCACCCGCTTCACAAGAATTGCCGAATCTTATCGCTACCATGAAAAATCTGTGGTCGATTTTCTCCGGTTAACCGCTTCAGAAGCCATGGCATTCCTCGAAGAAATTGAAGGCCTTACCAATAAAGAAAACCTCCTTCTTTCTAAGACCCGTAAGGCCCTTCAGCCTCTGGTGGAAACCGGTCTCGGCTATCTCCGCCTCGGTCAACCTCTCAACACGCTCTCAGGCGGCGAGGCCCAACGCCTAAAACTCTGCCGTCTTTTGACTTCCACTAGCGGTAGCGTCAATACCCTGCTCATCCTAGATGAACCCACGACCGGACTTCATTTCAGCGACATCGAAAAACTTCTCACCGTCTTCCACCGCCTAGTCGACGTTGGCTACTCTCTCCTTGTGATCGAACACCAACCCGACGTCATTAAGAATGCCGATCATGTCATCGAGATTGGGCCAGAGGCCGGCCTCCACGGCGGCCAAATCGTTTTCGAAGGAAGCCCAAAGAAACTCGCAAAAAAGAAAACACACACTGGCCTCGCCATCTCAGTCCCGATCAAGCCAGAAAAAAAGCGGACCTCAAATAATAGGTCCATTGCAAAACGTGAAATATCTATCCACGGTCTACGTCACCATAATCTCAAAAATATTGATGCTATAATTCCACACAATGAATTCGTAGTCATTTCAGGATTAAGTGGTTCTGGTAAATCCACTCTTGCCTTCGACGTCATCTTTGCTGAGGGCCAGCGGCGCTTTCTCGATTCCATGTCGCCTTACGCGAGGCAGTTCGCTAGCCAACTCGAAAAGCCTGACTTGGACCTAATCACAGGGCTTCCGCCAACCGTAGCGATCGAGCAACGAATCTCGCGCGGCGGCGGAAAGTCGACAGTTGGAACAGTTACTGAAGCCTACCACTTCCTCCGTTTACTTTATGCAAAGCTTGGTATCCAGCATTGCCCTCAGTCCGGTGAGCCTGTCATATCACAGACACCTGAAGCCATCGGCGATCAGTTGGGCAAGCTACTAAAGAAGGAGAAATCACTTCGACTCCTTTCACCCGTTTTAAAAGCCCGCAAAGGTTTCCATAAGGAATACGCTCTTGCTGCTGAGAAGGCTGGCTTCGAAGAAATGCTCATTGATGGTGAACTCATCAACACTAAAGACTTCCAACCACTCGCCCGTCACAAGGCTCATGACATCGATTTCGTCGTTGCTCAAGTCACGAATAAGCAGGCCCTAAAGAAGACGTCTGAAGCGCTCTCCATAGCCCTAAAATATGGGAAGGGCACTTTCAGAGTCCTCACCAAAAAGGGCCATCTTCAAACCTTCTCAACCGCAAGGGTATCACCTGTCACTGGAGAATCGTTTGAGGAACTTGACCCACATCACTTTTCATTCAACTCACCGAGAGGTTGGTGCCAAACCTGCCGAGGCTATGGCCACATCACTAATAGCCGATTTGACGTAAAGGGGTTCAACTCTGAGGCAGAGGCAGAAATTCACGAAGAGAAACTCGCCGCGAAAGCTAATCCCGACGAGTTGCGTGCTTGTCCTGATTGCCATGGTGCGAGAATTCGGGAGAACTCACGTCACGTCTTAATCGAGGGCCAGTCACTACCAGCCCTATCCTTACTTAATGTTCAAGAAGCCAGCAAAACGATTAGTGCCTTCAAATTTGAAGGTCGGGATCTTGCTATCTCACGTGACATTCTTCCTGAAATAATTCAGCGACTTCAATTCCTCGACCACGTTGGGCTAGGCTACCTTCAACTAGACCGATCCGCCACCACCTTATCCGGCGGCGAATCTCAACGTATCCGCCTTGCGGCTCAACTTGGATCCAATTTACAGGGAGTTCTCTATATTCTAGATGAACCAACCATCGGACTGCATCCTCGTGACAATAACGCTCTCCTGGGAACTCTTCAAGCCCTCAAGAAAAAGGGAAACTCGCTTCTTCTTGTCGAGCACGATGAGGACACGATTAGGGCGGCAACCCATCTGATTGACCTTGGCCCTGGCGCGGGAATTGAAGGTGGAAAAATCGTGGCCTCCCTGACAAGGGCAGAGCTAAACAAAAAAAACGCTCTAAAAACACATTCACAATCACCAACGCTGCAGGCGATTAGAAATCCTCTCATCCATCCATCTCGAGGAAAGCGGAGAAGGATTCCCGCAACTCGCGCTCAAAAAAGTTGGCTGAAAATGAAGGGTTGTAGTCTCCACAACCTAAAGGGCATCGACGTCCAAATTCCAATAGGGCGTCTCACCGTTTTAACCGGCGTTTCTGGATCCGGAAAATCGTCACTCATGCGAGGGTGCTTGAGTATCGCTTGCGAAAAAAAGGTCAAAGAAGCTCCATTCAAGTCCGCGACTGGCTTTGATGTTTTCAAATATCGCTACGAGGTAGATCAGTCTCCTATTGGCAAAACTTCACGTTCCTGTCCGGCTACTTATGTGAAGCTATTTGATCATATCCGTGCCCTCTTTGCACAGCTTCCCGAATCACGTATGCGTGGCTATACTGCTTCCCGATTTTCCTTCAATAACAAGGAAGGACAGTGCCCTGAGTGCAAAGGTAATGGCCGCATCAAACTAGAAATGGATTTTCTCCCAACGACTTGGATTGATTGTGAAAGCTGTATGGGGGATCGCTACAATCCAGCCACCTTAGAAATTCGCTATAATGGTCTTACAATCGGCGACGTTCTTAACCTTAACATCAAAGCGGCTGCCGACTTTTTTTCTGTGCATCCGAAGCTTCAGAAACCACTTCAACTTTTATCCGAGACAGGTCTTGGTTACCTTACCCTTGGTCAACCTTCGCCCACCGTATCCGGGGGGGAAGCGCAACGCCTCAAACTTGTGACCCAGCTCACTAAAGGCCGCCCAAAGATCACCGATTTAGGGCCAATTAATACAAATCTCTATCTCATCGAAGAACCTACCATCGGCCTTCACCAACAGGACGTTGCCCGACTCACCGATGTGCTGCACCGGCTCGTTGATGAAGGTCATACCGTCGTTGTAATCGAGCACCACATGGACTTAGCAGCAGAAGCCGACTACATCATAGATCTTGGACCAGAAGCCGGGCCAAACGGCGGCACGATCGTTGCCCAAGGAACACCAGAACAGGTCTCGAAGGTCGACCAATCGGTCACCGCACCCTTTCTCGCGAATGCGCTTTAGTCGACAATTTCGTAGGCATCCTTGTCGCTAAAATTGATAAAGATGCGATCCTTTTTCTCCTGCTTTTTGTAGCCCAGCTTACCCTTTAACTTGATTCTTTTACCGATCAGCTCCTTGAGAATCTCCCCGGTGACCTCTACCTCCTTCAGCTTCTTAATATCTCCGCTCCCAATAAACTCATGACTTTCCCCTTCAAAAACAAGATATAGATTCTTCTCATCAGCAGATAACCTTACATTCTTCACCTTGCCTTTGAAACTCGCTCGGGTGTTTCTCAGAGCTATCAGTTGCTTGGCATCAGCCGTGGTGTAGACATCTTTTTTAGGGAGTAAATCCACTGGATCAATCGTGGTAATCTCAAAGATTCCTTCAATTTGGATTTTTTCTTCCGATACCATCCACCCGATGACTTTGACAATCTGGCCGGACAAATGAGTAGCGGATCCTCTCACTAGTTGCCCACTCATTCCCGCAGGCTCTTCAAACTCTAGAACACCGTCCTCATTGCCGATTTTCACCTTCCCTTGAAGCCTCACCCAGTTTCCTATATTATCAGGAAAATCGCCACGATTTTCTAAAGAAAGCTCTGCCATCTCGGTTTCTCGCTCTGGCCGCTCGGTGGTCTTTTCCTTTTTGCGAGACTTAGGTCGGGGCTTCAGCTTGAGTGCCTCGACCTCCTTCTCTCCTGTATTTATTTCCTCTTCGGTTCCGCCTATTATCGAGCCAACAAAAATGCCGCCTCCAATCAAAAGCAACAGGACTCCAATTAGAATTAGGGGTTTTTTGTGACCTCCAGGAGGCGATGCAAGAGACCCAACTGGAAGATCTGGCTCCGAATTAGTGGCGGGCGGTATTTGCTGACCGTCTTTCATGCTCCTGACCTAACGACCAGAAGTCCAAAATACCAGTCTCGTTTTACCTCTAGTCTTGGCCCATTCCGAATTGCAATGATCGCAGTAATCCCCGACCCTCGTGCCATGCTCCGTCTTCTTCTGCCAATTCTCGTTAGCACAGCGCTGGCTTCTGAAAAACCCAACATCATCGTCATCCTTGCCGATGACCATCGTTACGATTTTCTCTCCTGCCACCCTGAAGCTCCAGATTTCCTCGAAACTCCCAACTTAGATCGAATGGCTAAAGAAGGTGCGCATCTGAAAAACGCCTTCGTAACCACCTCGCTCTGCTCCCCAAGTCGTGCCTCTATTCTAACTGGACAATACATGCACCATCATCGCGTTGTTGATAATCAGCGCTCCGTTCCTGAAGGGACCCGTTTTTATCCAGAATACCTCCAAACATCAGGCTATCGTACTGCCATGATCGGCAAATGGCATATGGGCCACGACAATGATGAACCTCGCAAAGGATTCCACCACTGGGTCTCTTTCCAAGGACAAGGTTCCTACTTTGATCAAACCCTTAATATCAACGGAGAGCGTCATAAACAAAAAGGCTACACTGCTGATCGCCTCACTGATCAGGCGATCGCGTGGCTCAAAAGCGACCGCGGTGACAAAAAGGCGCCTTTTATGATGCACCTTGCCTTTAAGTCCGTCCACTACCCTTTTCAACCCGCTAAGCGCCACCATGGAAAATATCAGGGGGAAAAAATTGATTATCCCGAAACAATGGCGAATTCTGAAGAAAACTACGCAAGCCAGTCACACTGGATTCGCGAAAGACGTTATGGCATTCACGGGATCGACCACATGGAAACTGGGGCCTTCGATAAGGACCCTGTCCCTTCTTTCGATGAACTTTATTGGAGATTTTGCGAAACCGTTCACGGACTCGATGAGAACGTCGGCCGTATCCTCAACCACCTTGACGAATCTGGTCTCTCTAAAAATACCATTGTCCTATACCTAGGTGACAATGGATTTCACCTTGGTGAGCATGGATTTTACGACAAACGCGATGCCTTCGAACACTCAATCCGC
>CESF01138901.1_pt1 | contig 11327 bp, 10 predicted proteins | sample 356331 | NCBI WGS metagenome assembly CESF01 (sample SAMEA2621779, study PRJEB7988) | marine metagenome | biome: marine biome (ENVO:00000447); feature: surface water layer (ENVO:00002042); material: "saline water (ENVO:00002010), including plankton (ENVO:xxxxxxxx)" | depth 5 m
TTTTCTAACTCTTCTTCTTTACTTAATTCATCTGTTAATTGTTCTTGTATATATTCACTCATTATTGTTAAAAGAAAAAGTTTTATTGCCTTTTTAATAGTGATATTATTATGCATACTATGAGAAACTACAGTATTAGTAATAATATTATAAATATGAGAATCAGGATATGATTTATTTAATTTCATATTATGAGAACAAAGAATTTCATAATCATGTTGAACTTTTTGAATAATTACATCTAAATCTTTTTTATAAATCTGTTTTATTTCTAAACTATTTTTTAACTCTTCTAAATTCTTAATATCTTGAGTATTACTCTTTTTTGGAAAATACTTAAATAGTATTTTTTCTTCATCTTCTAAAATAACATTTTCTATTTTTTTTGATTTTCTAATCATTGTAATTATAATTATAACAATAAGTATAATTGTTAAAATAATAAATATTTTCATTTAATTTCCTTTTTTATAAAATACTAATTTAAATCCACTTCTTTTTTCTAAAAACATATAACTGAATAGAGACAATTATGACAAGAAAAACTGTAAAAATCACAAAGGCATCTTTATTCTCAGAACCAGGAATTCCTCCTATATTTATCCCTAATAAACCAGTTAAAAAACCAATAGGCAAAAATATTGCAGAAATCACAGATAAAACATACATACGAAGGTTCATTTGCTCATTTAATTTATTTGATAACTCTTCTTGTGTTAAAGTAACTCTATCTTTTATGGAATCAAGTTCTTCAATATATCTAATTACTTGGTCATTAATCTCTCGTAATTGATTCTTTTTATACTCATCTATCCAAGAAATACTCTCATGATACAGTCTTGAAATTGCATCTTTTTGAGGGGATAAATATCTTCTTAATGAAATTGCTTCTTTTCTAATTGTAGAAATCTCTGTTCTTTTTTCAAAATTGTGTGAATCTAAAACTGATTCTTCTAGATTTGAACTTCGCTCTTCCATTTCAGATATCGTATTTTCCATTCTTGAAGTTAAATTATTTGTAAGACTTACAATAAATTCAGCAGAACTCTTTGGTCCCTTATTAACTTTTAAAGAATCGACAATATCTTTAACAGATAATAAATCTCTTTTCTTTGTACTAATTATAATTTTTTCATTAATAAAAAGTCTTATAGAAATCATATCTTCAGGGTCTGAATTAGGATTTAAATTTACTCCTCTTAGTGCTAAAAGAATTGAATCATCTAATATAATTGTTCTAGGTCTTGTCTCTTCAGTTAATAAGGCCTCAATTGCTAAAGGGTCTATATTACTTTTGTTATTAAGCCATTGAATTGAATCATTTTTAGAGTAATCTAGATGCAACCATAAAAGTCCCATTTCTTCTTTATACTTTTCTACCTCAATATGTTTAGCACCACCCATCTTATCAAAGACAAGTGCATGTTCAAATTTCACTTTTTTTATCCTTCTATTCTAATTTTAAATTATATCATATAAGAAATATTTTCTTCTTCTAAAATATAATTTTTATTTCTTTTTTTTGATATAATTTGAAATCAAAATATGGAGTGTTATTCACTATGAAATTATTCTTTTTACTTCTAGCTTTTTTTACATTTACATTTAGCGCACAAATCGATGTTAAACTATATGATAAAGCAAACTCAAATAATTATTATCAAGAAATTGAAAATATAATAAATAAATCAAAAACAGAAAATACTAAAGCAGATGAGATAATAAATGAAGAAAAAACACATCTTAAAAAATTAATTGAAATTTCTACAAAAAAAGTTTCAATAGAAGAGTTTAATCTGAACCTACTAAAAGATGAAAAAGTATCTTCAAATACACTAATAAAAGCTTTACTTCATCTATCAAATATAAAAGTAAAAAGTAAAAAACAAAATGAGTTTAAAAATGATATACAAAATAAATTATCATTTTTAAAAAAAGCTATTGAAAATATTACAGAAGATAAAAAGAATTTCTTATTATCTTACCAATTACAATTTGCATATTATAAACTTCTTATTGTTGATATTGAAGATAGAATACTATTATTTAGCACTCATGAAAAAGAGCTTGAAAACTCAATTATTTCTTCAATTAAAAAAGTTGTTATAAAAGATGTAGAATTAATTGAAAAAGAACTAAGCAAAATAAATGAAAATGTAAATAAATTACTACTTCAAAAAGCTGCTTTTGAAATTGAATTAGAAAAAGAGATAATTAATGAGAATAAAAACAATATAGAACTATCAAAAACAAATATTAATAAAATAGAAACTCTTTATCAAAATGAATTATTAAATAGTATAAAGTTCTTAAGTAAAAAAGTAGTTTATTCTTTAAAAAACTCTGATGAAAAAGAGTTTCTAAAAATATATAATGAAATTGAAAAACTAATTGTTGATATTACTTCAGATAATAAGTCTGTATATCTTGAACAAAATATTTTATTTAAAAGTATTGCAAAACAAATATTTGGAAATACAAAACTGTTTATAAGTGATTCTATATCTCAAAGTAAAGATTATCTTCTTCAAATTAAAGATAAACTAACTTCAACACTTTTTGTTTTTAATGAACAAGCTATTAGTTTTATTAGTTTACTTAAATCTTTATTCTTAATATTTATAGGTTTTACAATCGGTTATTTATATAAAAAATGGATATATAAACTATCTACAAAATGGCCAAATATGAGTCAAATGTCACTAAAACTATCTGCAAATGTAGGTTATTATCTAATTGTATTAATTACTTTTATGATTGCTATGAGTAGTTTAGGTATTGATATGTCATCTATTTCTTTAATTGCTGGAGCCTTATCAATTGGTATTGGATTTGGGCTTCAAACAGTTGTATCAAACTTTATTGCAGGAATAATACTAATGTTTGAAAGAACAATTAGAATTGGAGATATTATTGAAATCAACAATCTAATTACAGGAACAGTATCAGATATACGTATTCGTTCAACGACAGTTAAAACATTTGATAATATTGATATTGTTGTTCCTAATTCCTCTTTTATTCAAAATAATGTAATTAACTGGACATTAGATGATGCAACAAGAAGACTTCATATACCTTTTGGCGTTGCTTATGGTACAAAAGTTGAAAAAGTAAAAGAAGTTATAATCAAAGAATTATTAGAAAGTGATTTAAGATTTTTAAGAAATGATGAAAATAAACTGCCTGAAATTAGACTTTCAAATATGAATGCAAGTAGTGTTGATTTTGAATTATTAGTTTGGGTAAAAGCAAATGATAGACTAAAACCAAATGCCTTAAAATCTGATTTTTTAATTTTAATTTATAATTCATTGTATAAGTATGAAATAGAGATTCCTTTCCCACAATTAGATTTACATCTTAAAAAGAAATAGGCTTTAATTATGAAAAAAATATTATTAATCACACTAATTTTTATTTGTAATTTATATGCTTTAAAAATTAGTTCTTCAAATGTAAAAAATGCTAATACTGTATTTTTAGAAATTCAAAAAGAGAATATCTCTGATGTTAAACTTACCTTTGATAAGCAAAATATAAATTTCTTTAAAAACCCTTTTAAAGAAAATAGTTATTATGCCCTGCTTCCTATATCTTATTATCAAAAAAAGAAAGAGTATAGAGTTATTGTTTCATATATTGAAAATGGAAAAAAAGTATTTAAAGGAAAAAATTTAAAAGTAGTTGATGGTAAATATAAAAGTGAAGTTATAAATGTACCAAAAACAAAGTTTAAACCAAAAGCTTCAAGAGTACAAAGAACAAAAAAAGAGTATTCACAAGCTATGAAAGTTTATAAATCAATTTCAAAAGAAATTTTATGGAATGAAGATTTTATTTATCCTCTAAATACAAAAATAACTAGTAATTTTGGAACAAAAAGAGTTTATAATGGAAAGCTAAAATCTTATCATAGTGGTACAGATTTTAGAGCAAAAAATGGGACTGCAATTATTGCATCAAACGCAGGTATTGTAAAAATATCTCAAAATAGATTTTATTCAGGAGGTACAATTGTAATAGACCATGGTCATGGTGTTTACTCATGTTACTTTCATTTAAGCAAGATGAATTATAAAGTTGGAGAGAGTATAAAAAAAGGAGCTGTTTTAGGATTAAGTGGAGATACAGGAAGAGTAACTGGTCCTCATTTACACTTTTCATTCAGAATAAATGGTCTTCAAGTTGACCCTTTAAATGCAATTGAAGTATTAAATAAAGTAAGAAAATAACTGTTTAAACATTATCTACACATTTTTTTAATATAATATTGTCTTAATTTAAAAAAAGGACTTTTTTGAAAAACTTATTTTTTATACTTCTTGTAATATTTGGCTTTACAGCTTGTTCTACAAAAAGCGCTATAAATACAGACCAAACAGCAATAATAAAACAAACAGAAGATAATAAAGTACTTGTAAAAGCATCAAGTGATGATTTTAATGAAGATTTCGGAGAAGAGTTTGAGGGTGAATTTTTAAAAGTAAAAGAGGTTTTTGATCCTTTAAGTGGTTATAACAGGGTTATGACAACTTTCAATGATAAAGTCTTTATTTATGTATTAAACCCTACTGCAAAAGGATATGCATATATACTTCCTCAAACTGTAAGATCTGGAGTATCTAACTTTTTTAATAACTTAATGTTTCCATTAAGATTTGTAAATAATTTATTACAACTAAAGTTTGAAAACTCAGTAGAAGAGCTAGGCAGATTTTTAATAAATACAACATTTGGATTAGCTGGATTTATGGATCCTGCAAAAACAGAATTTGGTTGGGAACAACATGATGAAGATTTTGGTCAAACTTTAGGTTTTTATGGAGTTGGTGAAGGTTTCCATGTTGTTTTACCATTTTTAGGACCATCAAACTTAAGAGATATGGTAGGATTTGCTGCTGATTCATATGTAAGTGCATTATCAACAACAGGTTCAAGTGATTTACAATATAAAATACCAAATAATATGACACAAAGTGTAGCTATAACTGCAGCAGATATAGTAAATTCGACTTCATTAAGACTTGGTTTATATGAAAGTTTAAAAAAAGATGCCTTTGATTTATACCCTTATTTTAGGGATTTATATAATCAAAGAAGAAATACATTAATTAAGGAATAAAATGAAAAATATATTAAAAGTTCTATTAATAACACTATTTTCAATATCTTCACTTTTTGCACTACAAAAAGATGAAATAAAAACTGTTATGACAAAAAAAATTGATGACTCAATTTCTATTATAAAAAAACAAAACTTGACAACAAAAGAAAAAGGTCAAGAGATTGTAAAAATAATTGATGAAGTTTTTGATTTTAGGAAAATGGCTTTACTATCTTTAGGAAGAGACGCATGGGTTAGTGCAACAACTGAACAAAAGAAAAGATATTTAAAAGCATTTGAAATAAATCTTAAAAATTCTTATATTGATAAATTAGGTTTATATACAGACCAAAAAGTAAAAGTTATAGATTTAGAATCTACTTTTACACAAAGATCAAATACAGAAAGAATACAATTAGTAACTGAATTAATTGGTCAAAGTGAATCATATAAAGTTAATTATTTATTTTATGAGAATAAAACAAGAGGATGGGTTATTTGGGATATAAACTTAGCAGGAACTAGTGTAATTACTACAACTAGAAAACAATATGCAGGTTTATTAAAACAAAAATCTCTTGAAGAAATGATATCTGAAATTGAAGCTAAAAATAAAATAAATGGTTAAAAATTTTTATGACAATATTGTTTTAAAATATCCAATAACAGTACTAATAGTACTTTTACTTGCTATTAGTACACTTGCATATCATGCAACAAAACTTGAAATTGATGCTTCTGCTGAAACACTACTTTTAGATGATGATAAAGACTTAAAATTTACAAGAGATGTAAATAAAAGATATTATAATCCAAACTTCTTAGTTATAACATATACTCCAAATGAAGACCTACTTTCAAAAAATAGCTTAGAGAATCTAAAAAATTTAAGTGATGATTTATTAAAAGTTGAAAGCATAGAAAGTATAACTTCAATTTTAAATGTACCCTTACTTCAATCTCCAATTAGACCAATAATTGATTTAGTAGATGGTGTTGATACGCTAGAAAGTGCAAGTTTTGATATGAGTTTAGTTAAAGAAGAGTTCTTAAACTCACAGCTTTATTCAAATAATCTTGTTAGTTCTGATTTTAAAACAACAGGTATGCTTTTAAACTTAAAAAATGACAAAAAATATTTTGAACTTTTAGAAAAAAGAAACACTCTTTTAACTAAAAAAAGAGCTTCGACACTTAATAAAATAGAAGAAGCTGAACTTTCTAATACTATTTTAGAATTTAAAAGATATAGAGATTCTTTAAGAGAAAAAGATGAAAAGAACATAGCAAAAATAAGATCTATTATAAAAAATCACAATTCAAATGCGACAATTTTCCTTGGTGGAATAGATATGATTGCAAATGATATTGTTGGTTTTGTAAAAAGTGATTTATCTATTTATGGTTCTACTTTAATATTCTTACTTATCTTTATTTTATGGGTAATATTTAGACATCCTAGATGGGTTATACTTCCAATTGCAATTTGTCTATTATCTGTTGTTTCAACAGCAGGAATTTTAGGTTTATTCAATCTTGAAGTTACTGTAATTTCATCTAACTTTATATCTTTACAGTTAATTATTACACTAGCTATTGTTCTTCATTTAATTGTAAGATATAGAGAGCTAAATGTAAAATATAAAAATGCAAGTCAATACAAACTTGTAATAAACACTGTACTATCAAAGCTTTCACCCTCGTTTTTTGCAATAATCACTACAATTACAGGCTTTGCTTCGCTTGTATTATCAAGTATACAACCTGTTAAGAATCTTGGACTTATGATGAGTGCTGGTATTGCAGTTTCTTTATTTATCGCGTTTTTTGTTTTTCCTGTTATTTTAATAATGCTTCCTAAAAAAGATGAGCATGAAAAGAAAAGTAGTAATTCAAAATTCTCACTAATTACAATGTGTGCATCTTTAGTAGAAAAAAGAGGAAAGAGTATTATTATTGGGAGTATTCTACTTGTAGTATTTTCTCTACTAGGTGCTTCAAAGCTAATAGTTGAAAACTCTTTTATTAATTATTTTAAACAAAGTACTGAAATATACAAAGGGATGAAGGTAATTGATCAAAATCTAGGAGGAACTACTCCTTTAGATGTAATAATAAAATTTAAAGAAGATGAAAAAAAAGCTGTCATTGAAGTTGTAGATGATGAATTTGCAGACTTTGAAGCACAGTTAGATGCAAACGCAGATGATGAGCAATACTGGTTTTCACAAGATAAAATGGATACTATCACAAGAGTTCATGAATACTTAGAGAGTTTAGATGAAGTAGGAAAAGTTCAATCTTTAGCTTCATTATTAAAAGTTGGAAAACTTTTAAATCAAGATAAAGAACTAGATGGTGTTATGCTAGCCCTACTTTATAAAAAAATTCCAGATGAATATAAAAATATGATTCTATCTCCATATATAAATATTGAGAATAATGAAGCAAGAATTACTATGAGAATAGTGGATTCAAATGAAAACTTAAGAAGAAATGAACTACTTGCTAAAATTAATAATGACCTAAGAGAGATTATTAGAAATAAAGAGACTACATTTCAATTATCTAATCTTATGATTTTATATAATAATATGCTTCAATCTTTATTTGATTCTCAAATAAAGACTTTAGGTATTGTAGTTATACTATTATTTATAATGTTTTTAATACTCTTTAGATCAATTAAAATTGCTTTTATAGCAATACTTGCAAATATAATACCAATATCTTCTATCTTTGGAATTATGGGATTTTTAGGAATACCTTTAGATATTATGACTATTACAATTGCAGCTATTTCTATAGGAATTGGTGTTGATGATACTATTCATTATATTCATAGATTTAAAGATGAATTTAAATTTGACCACAACTATTTAAATGCAATGAAAAGAAGCCATGAGAGTATTGGTTATGCGATGTATTATACTTCTTTAGTAGTTATTATTGGTTTCTCTATTTTAGTTTTATCAAATCTTATTCCAACTATTTATTTTGGACTATTAACAGTTGTTGTAATGGCTACAATTTTAGCCTCAGCACTATTACTTCTTCCAAAACTAATCATAATGTTAAAGCCATTTGAAAATAAAGTTAAATAGGATAAATTCTATCCTATTTACTATTTGTTAACCTTTTATTTAAAAAAGGTTAATACAAAGCTATTATAATTATTACATGAGTTAGGTTACACGATCCTAACAATAGCTTAGTTTACTAACTTGAATTCTCCTACAAATATACAAGTTAATATAAGAGTGCTTCTCCTGGCACTCTTTTTTTTTGCAAAATATTATATAAATTTCACATACTTAAACTATAATATTTTTAAATATTTGAATTATAATATAAAGTTATTATAAGTTTTAAACTTTATAATATGCACAAATAAAAAGGGTTAATATATTTATGATTAAATTAGATTCAATACAGACAGATTTAGTTCTTACAAATTTAGATGAAAATGGTGCACTATCATGTATCAATGCTTTTAAAGTTGCTAAGTTAATTGGAATGGAACCAAAAAACATTGCACAAATTGCGCGTGAAATGAATATTAAAATTACTAACTGTGAACTTGGTGTATTTGGAAAATTAGAGTTTAATGATATGAATGAAGATATTTTTGATTTACTTAAAAAACGTTCTAATAATTCAAAAATTGAGTGTGAAGTTGCATGGAAGATATCTCAGGAAAAAGGTAAAGCAATTAATGAAATAGGTGCTTCAATAAAAGATTCTGGATTAAAAGTATCAAACTGTCAACTAGGATGTTTTAAAGAAGAAGAGAATCACGGTTTTATAATGGCTACAAACTAGATTTTATAAACTCTTTTTAACTATAACAAAGAAAGTAGTTCTTCAAGTTTATTAATACGAAAAGAAGCTTTTGAGAAATCATGAGTTAATGTAAATTCATTTTTAACAATTACACAATCAATCTTTGCATTAACAGCAGAGCTTAATCCCCTTTGTGAATCCTCAATAACTATCGCTTCATTATTTAAAGCTTTAAACTTAGCAAGTCCTGCTAAATATGGGTCAGGATAAGGTTTAGCTTTTGGATAATCTTCAACACATAAAACAAAATCCATAAAATCAACTATTCCTCTATTTTTATGAATAAGTTCAAAATCTTCACGTCTTGATGTTGTAATAATTGCCATCTTATATTTTTTTGATAACTCTTTTAGTATCTCTTTGACATTTGGGATTTCTATATCTCTAGTTTTAATCAACTCTTGATAGTAAATATCTCTTTGAAATCTTTTTTTATCAATTGTCTCTTTAGTAATACCAGCTTCTAAAGCAAGTTCCCAAGCTGTTCCACCTCTTGCCATAATTTTCATATATCTATCAAATGACAACTCTACATCTAACTCTTTTAAAGCTTTTACATTTGCCTCAAAATATAAAGGCTCAGTTTCAACTAAAACCCCATCATTATCAAAAAGAATATACTTTTTATTTTCTATCATTTAAATACTTTTTTAATCGTTTTATTCCATCACTCATATGCTCTATATCTCTTGTATATGCAAACCTTAAATACTGTTCTGTTTTATTAGAACCAAAGTCAACTCCAGGAGTTGTCGCTACATGAATATTCTCAAGTAACTCTTTTGCAAAAGCAAAACTATCATCTGTATACTTTGAAACATTAGCCCAAAGATAAAATGCACCATCTGGTTTTGCATCTATATTAAAAATAGTGCTTAGTTCATTATATAAATAGTCCCTACGCTCTTTAAATATATTTTTAACCTCAGATAAGTATTCTTTATCAAAAGCTTCTAAAGCTGCGTATTGAGATAAAGTGGGTGCAGAGATAAATATATTTTGTGCAATTTTTTCAGCTTCTCTTGATAAACTCTTTGGAACTATTATCCACCCTAATCTCATGCCAGGCATACAGTAATATTTTGAAAAGCCATTTATTACAAAAACATCATCAGAAAACTCTAAAGCTGTATGTGCATCTTCTTCATAAGTTAAACCATGATAAAGTTCATCTGAAATAAAAGCTATATCTTTTTCTTTACAATATTCAACTAATTCTTTAAGATTTTCTTTTGAGTATAAATTTCCTGTAGGATTTGAAGGTGATGATATTTGAAGAGCTTGAATATCCTCTTTTTCTAGATGTTTTGTTGTTAATTCATAATTTGTAGATTTATCAATATTCATAAAACTAGGATTTATATCTAACATATTTGCAAAATTCTTATAACAAGGGTAAGAAGGATCTGATAAACCTAAGTTTTCTTTATGCTTTAGTGTTAAAGTATAAGCTACTAAAAATGCACCTGAAGTTCCAGGTGTTAAAAGTATACGAGAAGGTTCAATATCAACATTGTAGTTCTCTTTATACATTAACGATATTTTTTCTCTTAAACTTAATAAACCAAGACTTTCAGTATATGAAAACTTATCTTCGTCTACAGCTTTTTGTAATGCTTTTTTAACTTTTAAACTTGGTTTTAAATCTGGTTGTCCTATTTCAAAATGTATTGAATCTTCATATTTTTGTGCATCTCGCACAATGTCCATTACAATAAAGGAACTAATATCATCATATCTCAAATTTATTTTTTACCTATTGCCATTTTTACGTACTCTTCATAAGTTTCTAAATCTGTTTCTCCAAGAAATTTCTTTACAAACTCCCCATCTTTTGAAAATAAAAATAGTTCAGGAATTCTTTGAACATCATCTAAATCTTTGGCTAATTTAAAGTTTTCTTCTCCAACAGTTACAGGGTAAGTAATACCATATTTTTCAATAAACTCAATAACTTCAGATGTAGGTTTATCTTCTTCTTTTTCAAATAACACTGAAACTATTTCAAAATCATCTTTATACTTTTCTCGCAAACTTTTTAAAACAGGAATACCTTTAATACAAGGTGGACACCAAGTTGCAAATACATCAACTAAAATAGCTTTTTTACCCTTATAGTCTTTAAAGTCTAAACCTTCTTTTGTACTTGTAAGTTCAATTATTTTACCATCTGTTGTAGTTAGTTTAAATGTTCTAGAAACAAACTTTTCTACATATGGTGTATTCTTCTTAGTGTTGGCTATTAAGCTTTCATCAATATCTTTAGAGTCACAACCTGTAAATAAAAAAACGGCTGTAAGTAATGCGGCAAAAGTATAATTAATTTTCATGATTATCCTTGGTTATTATCTTAATATTTATATATTATTACTTGAAA